>Ga0209906_100041_pt1 | contig 239022 bp, 218 predicted proteins | sample FECB24metaG_FD_188303 | JGI IMG/M metagenome (GOLD analysis project Ga0209906, IMG submission 188303) | Cyanobacterial communities from the Joint Genome Institute, California, USA from Joint Genome Institute, California, USA - FECB-24 metaG... ...
TGTAAAATTCTGGTTAAGAACTTTGAACGAACCCTAGTTAGTGCCACTGCCAAACTCAATCTCTGCTTCATCAGGCTAATGATTAAGAGGCTTGCAGCATCTTCTTAGATGTCAAATGGGTTCTATAGAACCATCATCTTTGGCAGTCAATCCATCAGGGAAAGCTCCACTAAAGCAACAGTCTAAAATGATTACCTGTCGCTCTGATTTGCTGCCATTCATACTGTCATGGAGGAATCTAGCAGCGACTGCCGTAGGTGTGACTAATTTCCCACGTTCTAGGCTAGTTTCACCGCTTGACAGAAAAAGGTTGCGACTTTCATCCTTGACCCCATGACCAGAAAAGTAAAACAGCACTAAGTCGTCTTTCTGGCGATTGCTAAACAGCTTGTAAATGGCTCTCTCCATCACCTGTCGCAGTGGATTAGTCAGCACTATCACATCTGCCGCTGCAAATTCACCCATTTCATGATGTATCAAAACCTGCTTGAGGGCTTCCACATCCCTAGAAGCAGAGGGTAGCGGTGTCAGACCTGGTTCATACTCACTTACGCCAACTAGCAAGGCAAATTTAGCCATTAGCCTTTATTATGCTAACTTTTATCTTGGAAAGCCTTTCAATAGCACTCAAAGCATCATCTAGCTGCTCTTTATTGCCATACTCTAGCTTGTACTTTGTCCCATTATCTTCATACTCCACCTTCACTGTTTTACCATAGAAGCGATTCCCCAGCGAGTCTAGCAGTTCTTTAGCTTTCTTCGGATTTACCACAGTTTTCAACATTCCTGGTATAAATCCCGCCAAAGCTGGTTTACTCCCCTTTGGAATTTCAGATTCTCTCACAGGTTCAGAATCCTCTACCAATTCACTAATTTCTTGCGCGAGATTAATAGTTAATTCTTCTAATTCTTCTGGCTCTAAATCGAGGTCAGCATCAGTTAAATCAATCAATACCTGAACATTATTTAACATTATTTGGGTTTTGACTTTGCAGATTTACTTAAGTATCGTAACTTTTTTTGCTGCATGGAGTTATCACTGGTAAGAAAATGCATCAAAGTTAAAAGGGCGGTTAGAAACCACGTCTACACAGGCAAAACCCACCTCCGTGGGTTTCAAATTCCTGGAGTCCGCGAAGGCGGACTTCGTTTGTATAGCCGCGATTTCTAATCGCTGGGTATATTCGCAAAGGTGAGATGCTCACCTTAAGTTTCACTGTAAACAACGCTGATTGATGCTCAGACTCTGCCGCTATCATGAAGTCAGAACGAAGTCAGTAGCGCACATAATAATTTCTTAAACTTGACCTTGTAAAATTAAACAATGGTAATAGTGGTTGTTGTAATTAACACTCTAATTTCGCTGATGCTACTCTATGGAGCTTGGCGAGTTTGGCAACTCAAACAGCAGCTAGCAGACATAGCAGATACGTTAACTGACTATGAACGCTGTACCCATGCAGCACTGTATCAAGCACCCGAAAATATTTATATCAGCCAGCAAAATATTCACAACTTGCGGCAGAGAAACCAAGCGCTACAGGTGCAAATCCAACAAGTGCGACAAATTGTCAGCTTACTATTGCTGGGACAGCAAGTCTGGCGGCGGAATTTTCGGGGACTAAAGTTCACATCTGGAAAAAAGATAGTCGTAAAATGAGTTAATGAGTAAAAGCAACATTTCTGGCTGGTATATTGTCACGATAGATTAACTAGATAAAATTCTTTGGGTCTTGCAAGGAGAGAAAACCCACCTAAAATGGGTGTAAGGAGAGAAACAATAAACATGTCTAATAACCGTTCTGGAGTATTTATTGGTGGGTTGATGCTGGGAGCTACCATCGGCGCTTTGACTGGTTTGCTTGCAGCTCCACGCACGGGGCGTGAAACACGTAAACTATTGAAAAAATCTGCCAATGCTATCCCAGAATTGGCAGAAGACTTATCAACGAGTGTACAAATCCAGGCAGATCGTCTATCTGCTAACGCATTGCGAAACTGGGATGATACTTTAGATAGATTAAGGGAAGCGATCGCAGCTGGTGTAGATGCCAGTCAGCGAGAAAGTCAAGTCTTGAAGCGGCAAACAACTGTAGAAGACTCAGAATCTGTTCCCCAGCAATCATAACGCTCATAGATAAAATAACTGTGATTGATCCCCTGTTTTGGTTGGGACTATCTATACTCTTAGTCGCTACCAGTTTGACTGCGGTTTTGGTGGCGGCGATACCCGCTTTGCAGGAGCTGGCACGCGCTGCTCGCAGTGCAGAAAAGTTATTTGATACCCTTTCAAGGGAGTTACCGCCTACTCTAGATGCTATTCGCATGACTGGTTTGGAAATTACTGACTTGACTGATGATGTCAGTGAAGGCGTCAAAAGCGCTGGTCAAGTCGTTAAACAAGTTGACCAAAGCCTCGATAGTGCGAGAAAACAAGCTCAAAATCTTCAAGTAGGCACACGCAGCGTCTTTATTGGCGTGAAAGCAGCTTGGAGAAACTTCACGCGCCAAAAACCTGTAAGGCGAACAGTAGAACGTTTGCCAAGTAATGAAAAACAACCGCTAACGTTGCGCGAACGAGAAGCACTCAGGCAAGAAAATCACCGGATAAAAGCAGAAGCGTACCGTGCTAATGACGATTACAACGACGCTGCTAGCTGGGAAACCAATTTTGATGACGAAGATTGACTTTTTAAATCTACAATATATTGATTTGCAAATTGCAACGTTTAATTAGGGAATGAGCGTTTTCTCTATATCTGAAAAAGCGGTATAACCCTAATCATCGTTTAATTTGCTTAGGAAAGTTAGGAACTAACAAAGATTGCTCTAACTCACTTTGTTTATTATAGAATTTCATTTGACGTTGTTCATTAAATAACCAGACTTCAATAGCTTGAGCTTCTAAATATAAGTTTTTTTTAAATTCTATTTCTTCTAAAGTGTAACCACTAGAATTAATTTCTACACAAATTTCTGGTGAAATAGACGCTGATACTTCATCTTCAATTTGAGCAAATCGTTCCTCTGAACACCAGACAAGATCAGCAACTTTAACCCCGTCTGATGTGTTGATAGCACATTTTGGCATTACTTCTCCTGTATTCAAGCAAGATTCTAATAAACGTTGAATTCTTCCTTGATAAAAAGAATGCTTAATTTTTACTGGACTCATTACGATTTGACCCCATTTATTTAATTCGATTTTGAAGGGTAAATCTTGTAACTGTTTGTGTTCACAAACTTCTTCCCATCTCATAGTTAATATTTGCTTAGAGTGATTGATTTGATTTTAACTTATCGATCAATACTGATCTCGCCCTATCATTGCTGTATCTAACAGTTGGGTAGAATACGAATTATCAAACAAGAACCTTAGCAATTATTAATCAGACATAAATTTTACCTGGAGTGAATCATCTTTATTTAGCTAAACCTATAGATATAGGTTGAAATATTTTTATTTACAGATAATTAAGTAGGTCGTCGCGATCGCAAGCATCACCTGTAGTGGCACACAAGGCTCTGTCAGCAAGGGTTTGGGCAAATTCGCTATTCTCTCAAGGGATTGTGTTGATAAGCCACTCCAACCCATTATTGTCAATGTCGAGGGGATGATATTTGATAATTTGGGCTGCTGCTAGTTTTCCGGCTTTGCTTTGATCCCTTAGATTAGAGTAAAGTAAACAAGTGTAAAGAAGTATCACTTTTCCAGTACTCTTTTAAAACAACTTGTTGACTTCTACCGTTGATATTTGTATAAAAACGTCCATGCAGTCTTGTTTTTGGCGACGAATCCTGGTATCTATTGCAGTATTTTTCCTGGCTGGGTCAATTTGGGCTATGCATTCTCCCCCAGCTCTTGCGTATGACAATCCCGAATTACTACCTGACACGTTTACCCCAGTTGTAGACTTGGCTAAAACTCTTCCTGAGTTACAAGAAGAAAAGCTTGTCACAGATTTAGAACAATTTGAAACCGATACTGGCTGGAAATTACGAGTATTGACCCAGTATGACCGCACCCCAGGTCGGGCAGTCATAAAATATTGGGGTTTAGATGACAAAAGTATTTTATTAGTTGCCGATTCTCGTGGGGGTAACATTCTCAGCTTTAGTGTCGGCGATGCTGTTTATAAACTTTTACCTCGGACTTTCTGGATAGAACTGCAAACCCGCTTTGGTAATTTGTACTTTGTACGCGAGCAAGGCGAAGACCAGGCTATTCTGCAAGCCCTAGAATCGGTTAAAGGCTGTTTGCTAAAAGGTGGTTGCAATGTTGTTCCTGGATTACCACGGGAGCAGTGGATTCTCACCTTAATTACCTCAATCATTGGTGGGGTGATTTGTGGATTTGCAGCTCAACCCCGTGACAAGGGACAAGTTTTTGCTTGGCAATGGGCTTTAATCTTCTCTCCTTTGTGGGGAATATTGTTTATTGCCTTCGGTATTGGGCCAGTAGTAACGCGTACTAGTGAGTGGTTACCTCTATTTCGCAATGTCGCCGGCTTTCTCATTGGCGCTTTGGTTGCTTACCTGTCACCTATTTTTAGTCGCCCTTCTTCCAATGCTGAGTCCTGAGTCATGAGTAGTGAAGATTTGAGCGGTGGCTTCTACCGCTCAAACTTCTGACTGAGTTATTTTTAATTAACTTCTCACTCTACTTAAGCTGATAAGCTAAAAGCTGATATTTGAGAAGCTCGACAACAATGGAATGGCATGTAACTGATGCTCAAAGTTTGGCAATCATTGATAGTGAAATTGGTGATCATGTCTTTTCACCCGCAGAGTATGAGATTGTCCGGCGGGTGATATATGCCACAGCGGACTTTGAGTATAAGTCTTTGATTCGCTTTTCTGAGCGTGCTTTGCAAGCTGGTGCAGCAGCATTAGCGGCGCGTACTACTATTGTGGTAGATGTCCCAATGGTACAAGTAGGTATTGCCTACGACATTCAAAACACCTTTGCCAATCCGGTGTACTGTAGCATGGAAGCTCTGACGCGCCCCCAAAAAGAAAAAACTCGTACAGCGTGGGGAATAGAGACTCTAGCTAAACGTTATCCAGAAGGTATTTTTGTAGTGGGTCAAGCGCAAACAGCACTGACAGCATTGGTTGATTTAATTGAAGCTGAGGAAATTAGACCCGCTTTAATAATTGCTACTCCAGTGGGATTTGTAGATGTGGATGCAGCGAAAGGGCGTTTGCAAGACTCTCTAGTACCTCATATTACAATAGACAGTCGCAAAGGTAATGCAGTTGTAGCAGCTGCGATCGTTGATGGATTGGTAGACTTGGCTTGGCAAGCCTACGGACAAGATGGACATGGAGGAAATTGAAAAAGGGAGTAGGCGAACAGTAAAGAATTAATATCTGTAATCTTCTTCGTCCTTCCCCTGCCCCTGTGAGCGGCGACGGCGGGGTCTTTCCTGTTGGTCTTCACGCAAGCGACGACCGACTTCATTAAAGAAATCCCTTCGCAGATAAGGATAATCGCTTACCCAGAGGTTGCGGTTAGGAAAGTATATATCGCTGAATTCTTCAATGCTGCTTAAATCAGCGCGATTTGACATCACTACCATTTCTACAATTTGACCACGAGTAATGGCTTTGTGGGCAGGGCGGAGTGGTGCTACAAACTCAATGCTAAATCCCGTGTCATCACCTACTTCTAAATTAATTTGCTTTTCTCGATTTTCTACAATCACCAATTCGCCTTTGCTGTTGACGGTTTCTTGTTTACCAATCAACTGGTCTGTAATCCACCAATCTAGCACTCGACCACGGAAAAATCCGCTGTATTTATAATTGCGGCGGCATTGTATATTCCGCATACTTGCCTGAAATACTGGATACCACAACCAAAAAAAAGCACTAACTACCCCCACAACAAATACTATTGAACCAAACTCAAGCCTGAACAAGGCTTTCACAAGTAGAATAACCACTACAGCAACTACAGAAATTAACAGCCGCTGCAAAAAATTTGAAAACTTCCCCCAGTAGTACTTGTACTGTAGACCAGTGGCAATTAGGGGGACGAGTTGTTCAAATTTCTGGCGAGTCAGTGGGACAAGCATGAGTGCTAAGGTTTAGAGTATCTTTTCTAATCCATATACTAACGACTTTAGCGCCAAGACTTTGCGAATTGCCAATAGTACTCCTGGCATATAGCAAGCGCGATCGCTCGTATCATGTCGTAAAGTATAAATTTGGCCTGCTGCGCCAAAAATCACTTCCTGATGGGCAACTAATCCCGGCAAGCGCACGCTGTGAATCCGAATGCCTTCGTTTGCTTGGCTACCCCTGGCTCCTGGTAATTTCTCTGTTTCTTCCACAAGGGGTGGGTTAAAAGTTTTACCCAATTCTCCTAGTAACTGCGCCGTTTGAATCGCCGTACCACTGGGAGCATCAGCTTTTTGGTTGTGATGCAGTTCGATAATTTCTACATGGTCAAAATATTGGGAGGCTGCAACTGCTGCTTGTTGTAACAACACCATGCCAATAGAGAAGTTAGGAATAATCAGGCATCCGGTACTAGCTTTATCGGCAAAGTCAGCCAAGTCTTGAATTTGTTCTGGACTTAATCCTGTGGTGCCTACTACCGGACGAATTCCGTAGGCGATCGCACTCCGAATATTGTCATACACTGAATCAGGATGGGTAAAGTCTACAATCACTCCCGGAGGAGAATGTCTGTCGCCAGCCACATACCCCAGCATCGGTTCTAATTGATTGGTAATCGGCACTTCCAGCGGTTCACTTAAACCCGCAAGTTCTCCGGCATCTTTATCTTGATGTTCGGAACTGTGGTCAATTGCACCCACTAGGTTCAAATCAGGTGCTTGCGCCACCGCTTTTACCACTTCACGTCCCATTTTGCCAGCAGCACCATTGACAATAACTGGGATAGGAGCTTGATTCGTCATAAGTCGAGAAATGCTTTTTGAGTCAACAAGGGAATTGTAGAGACTTTGGGGATCTAGTAGCTAGCGATTCAGGTTATTTCGTAATGGGGTGTAATGGCTAACATAGTTTACTTCACTAGGTGAACTACTCAAACACTGGCGACCACACGTCAGAAATCGCTACTTCCCAACCTGGGAGCAAGTCTGGCAGAGTCAACATATCGCCATCCTGTAATATCACTTTTTCACCAGAACGGTAGACTTCTATAGTTCTAGTTTTGGGGTCTATTAAAATTCCAATTTGAGTACCCAGGCTAATAAACTCCTGAATCTTCTGGCGGAGTTTATCTAGGGAATCAGTCTTAGACTTAACCTCTACCACTAAGTCAGGAACCAATTCTGCATAGTCTTCTGTGGAACGTTTCAGCCTATTTGCCTGAACAAATGATACATCAGGAGCGCGTAAATCTGTATTAGGCAGTCTGAAGCCAGCACTGGAACCAGCCACACGTCCAAGTTTGCGCGGTCTAACCCAATTCCCTAGAAGTCGAGCAAACTCGGTTCCGACTTCTTCAGACTCATAACCTGATGGACTCATGACAACTATATCCCCATCAACCAATTCCATGCGATAGTCAGGATAAGCTGCCTGCATTTTCTCCAGGTCTTTGACAGTCAAAGACATAAGACCTCCTGAAACATCTGAATCTATAGTGTCCATTTAGGAAGTGAAGTCTTTAAAGCCATTACAGACAATTCATAAAAGGACTGTCTAGTAATCGCAGACTAGAGGTAAGATTTTCAACTGCCGAAAGAGCGAAGCACAACTATACAAATGAATAGTAACGAATTCAGGAGGCACTTATGAACCAACTCTTATAGGTATGGAGCCGAGATACGTGTAAAAACCTGCAAGATTGTCCGCCTCCAGTTCTTGGTTGATGGCTTTCAGTTTAACTGTGCACTGTTCGACTCGCTGTTCTTAAGTTTCGTTCAGTTCACGCAGTGCTATTCAGCCTGTTTACGTACAGTATCATCCTGCAAATAAACGGACAATCCTTCTTCAGAAGGGTAAATGTGGGTTTCCAGTCAAGTGTTAAGGAAGGGGTAGAACTCTTCTAGTTCAACTGTTGAAAACTCAGTATTCAACAAAAAAAGAGCCAGAAAGTTAATTTTCTGACTCTTGGTTGGAGACAAAAAAATTATCAAATAAAGGCTGACTTTGGTAACAACTAGATTCTCCCTAAGTTATGTAGCCCTAGAATAATGCCCGATCCTAAGACATGACCAAAAGCGGTAGTTGCTAATAAAGCAGGTAAACCCAAGCCACCAAATAAATTGGATGAGGGTAGACCTGGTTCTGCGTTAGGATACTTGATTGTAGATTTACCAAAGGCAATAGCTGCGAGATTCGCGAGAATCATAATCACCCCAACTGTAGGACTCCATGACAGGGGTGTGGTTGCAGCAGCGAGTAAGGTCGAAGTTAACACCTGATTTGCTCCTGAAATTTCTTAATGATTGAAAATATAATCTGAATATTTCCGAAGCAAATTCCAGAAAACTCCTAATTTTGCATTAATATTTAACAGTTATTCTAACTACTTAATAAAAAAAGCCTCCTACTGCGACTTTTTGAGCAATCTCTGGTAATAAGTAAGAAAAGAGACTGATTGAGTCTTGATTAGTCCGAGAAACTTCCTGAAAAGGGGCAAGAGTAAATCTTTCATTAAGCAGGGGATTAAGACACGCTAAAATAGAGACAGTAGTGAACCAGGACAACTAGAACTTAAGCAATCAACCTGGCGTTGAGTAGAGAAAATCTAGATTTCAGTCAATGGGAACACACTGTAATACATTTTCTCGGAATTAACAGATTCAAAATCATAATTGATATTTATGCGATCGCATTAATTGTCTAGATTTGACAGCTTATAATCAATAACGCCTGTTAGGGTTAGTTCATCTGCCAAGTGTAGTGTAGCCTCGATGGTTCGACAAGACGCGGTTAGCTATAACATTTGCAGACTGTAACCTCGCGCCGAACCGCCGAGCGATCGCTCGGCGCAAGATAATTTACACTCAAAGTGATACTGATCAATTGCAGCTTCTGTTATGTCCTCAACTCTAGATTCTTTGCCACCTGCACTCGCTAAAATTGTCCAGCGCTTTCAACGCGCTTCCGAACCTAAGCGACGCTATGAACAGCTAATCTGGTATGCTCAGAAGCTCAATGAGTTCCCAGAATCTGATAAAATACCCGGAAATAAAGTTCCTGGTTGCGTTTCTCAGGTTTATATCACAGCATCTCTGGATGATGGTAAGGTTGCCTTTCATGGCGATTCTGATTCTCAGTTAACCAAAGGATTAGTAGGGCTGTTGGTTGAAGGATTACATGGATTAACACCAACTGAAATTGTCCAACTTACTCCAGATTTTATTCAAGCAACAGGTTTAAATGTCAGCCTAACACCTTCCCGCGCCAATGGATTTTACAACATTTTCAAAACCATGCAAAAAAAAGCGTTGGAATGTAAGTTAGATCTGCCAAACTAAACTTATTTAGTTAAGACTGTCATTGGTCATTAGTTAAACAACAAATGACAAATGACAAATAACAAATGACAAATTTAATCTAATGTCTACCAACTTATTATCAACTTCTGATGCTGTTGGCTTTGGTGGAGTAGTTCAAGAATATCTCTGGAACTGGGACAATCAGCAATTACGCATTGTTTATGAAACTCTTGGCAAAGGTTCACCGCTATTGCTACTCCCAGCTTTCAGCACTGTTTCCACACGTTTAGAAATGGGTGAACTTGCTAGGTTACTAGCTCCGCACTTTCAAGTTGTAGCGGTTGATTGGCCTGGTTTTGGGGAATCTTCCCGACCCAGTTTAGATTATAGCCCAGCTTTATATCACCAATTTTTAGCAGATTTTGTCAAATCTACTTTTAATAATGCGATTACAGTCATTGCCGCTGGTCATACTGCTAGTTACGTGTTGCAGTTAGCTCAGAGAGAGCCTGCTGTATTCTCACGGATTGTGTTGGTAGCTCCCACTTGGCGTGGGCCTTTACCAACGATGGGAGCAACTCAACAGACAGCTGGTATGGTAAAAGAATTAGTGCGATCGCCTATTTTCGGTCAAGCTCTCTACAAACTCAATACCACTCCATCTTTTTTAAGTTTTATGTACCGCCGCCACGTCTTTACCGACGCGGCTAAACTTACACCCAACTTCATCGAAAAGAAGTGGCAAACAACTCAACAACCAGGAGCGCGATTTGCTTCTGCTGCCTTTGTGACTGGTAATCTTGATGCTGTACGCGAGCAATCTGATTTTCTGGCACTTGTGCGATCGTTATCCGTGCCGCTTATGGTAGTAATTGGAGAATCCAGCCCTCCCAAATCACGAGCCGAAATGGACGCTTTAGCAGCCTTACCAGGAGTGAAAAGCGTCGTGGTTCCTGGTTCTTTAGGACTGCATGAAGAATACCCAGCAGAGGTTTTAGAAGCAGTTCAAGATTTTTTGTTCTCTGCTTAACATTCAGTTTACTTAGTGTCTTAGTACACGTCACCCTAAAAAAGGGTCGAAATTTAATTTTTTGTAGGTTGGGGAGCCAGTGCGTTGCGGTGAATCAGCGCTCTTGGTAGGGTTTCCCGACAGCCAGGCGACTGTGTTCGCCCTACAGCCCCTTGGGCAACAAAAAGGCAGGCGTGCCGGAGGCATCACCTGTTGGCGCAGCCTCTCGTAGAGAAGGGAGGTTCCCTCCGTTGTAGCACCTGGCGTTTGAGGAACGAAACCCAACGTTTGCGCGCTTGTTGGGTTTCGCTCCGCTTAACCCAACCTACAGTTAGTATTTCCAACCCTTATTAATGGTGAGATGCACTAAGAAAGAAAGATTAGTTCAATCTACTAGCAGTACGTTTCTTGAGTCGATAAAGAGAAAACACTAATAGACCAGCCAAACTAAAGCTAACGGTGTTAGATGGCTCAGGTACTGCTTTTACTCTAAAATCAACATTGAATGTACCAGACTCCTGAAAAGGAGTACGGTTATTACCAGTGCCTAAATCCACGAGTTTGAATGTTGCCGAGTAAGTACCCAGTGGTGCAGTGGCGTCAGTCCAAAACGTAGGGCTGAACGAAAAATTATCACCACTGCCGATTGTGTAGGTATCACCAACTGACTTGAGGATATTAGCACCTGCTGAGTCAGCAATATTCAATCCATTGCTAATTGATGCCAATTGTAGACCAATCGTTGCACCCTTAAGCGACGGCTGCCAGCGACCATCGGAGCTATTAAATAGATACTGGTCTGCTGGTTGTGGAGAAGTTTTGAGAGATGCCACAGATTGTATCTTTAAATTGCTATACTCCTCCTTCGTGGCAGTGCTAATCAAGCGATCGCTATAAATCCCTGTGCCAGGTAATAATGTTAGCGGTGGTTGTCCTGTGTAAGTCTCAGGAATTCGGTTATTTGTATTGGTTGAGTCAATGGTTGGGTTTTTTACAGAACCTGAGTAACTATAAGCACCAATGCCGTGAAAATGGTTAGTAGTAGGGTCGTCTTCCCTATGTGCAAATAGAAAGGTCAAACGATTGTAATTGGGGTTCTCCAACCCAGTGTATGTCCCTCTGTTGAGAACCTTGGAACCATCAAGACCTATGTAAAATTCGTCATTGCCTATGACAGCACCATGAGCCTGTGAAGACGCGAAAGCGGTAGATAGAACCAACGGTGCAGCAATTAAAAAGCTCACTGCAATAGACGCAGATACTTGCCCTGTTTGAGTTACTTGCTTTTTCGAGCAGGTAGTGTTTTTTGAAACCACCACGCTTCTCCATTAAGATATAATTTTTCTCTGCGATAATGATTATCATAATCTCCTGGAGGTTGTCAACAAGGGATTTGTTAAAAGCTAGAGTTCTTCTTTAACAACTAGTGAATATTTATTACTTATTACAGATGCACAAAAATAAAAAAATTGTCTCTAAACTATGCAATTATTTTGGTTTTGGCAAAACAATCGTATAGTTCGCACAAAAATATAAAAAGTCTTATCATGGGTGATAATGATTATCCATAAGGTGAGACAAGAGGCATTTAGAGTATGGTGGCTGACGTAATCACACATTCAGTTCCCGTTACTGTTCTGACTGGCTATTTGGGAGCAGGTAAAACGACTCTACTCAATCACATCCTCACCTACGAACACGGCAAAAAAGTTGCTGTGATTGTCAATGAATTTGGGGAAGTGGGCATTGATAATCAACTAGTTATCGATGCAGATGAAGAAATATTTGAAATGAACAACGGCTGTATCTGTTGTACAGTGAGGGGCGACTTAATTCGCATCATTAACAATTTGATGAAGCGGCGGGATAAGTTTGACCATTTAGTGATTGAAACAACTGGACTAGCAGATCCTGCGCCAGTGATTCAGACGTTCTTTGTTGATGAAGATTTGCAAAGCCAACTGTCTTTAGATGCTGTCGTAACAGTTGTGGATGCCAAGCACATCTCGCAGCACTGGGATGCAGACGAAGCACAAGAGCAGATTGCTTTTGCCGATGTAATTTTACTTAATAAAACTGATTTAGTCGCGCCAGAAGAGTTAGATGAATTAGAAAAGCGGATTCGGGCGATGAATGCGATCGCTAAAATCTACCGTACCCGCAACTCTGAACTAGAAATGGATGCTTTGTTGGGTGTGAAAGCCTTTGATTTAGACCACGCGTTAGAAATTGATCCAAATTTCTTAGGCGAAGATGCCCACGTACACGATGAAAGCGTCTTTTCTGTAGCGTTAGTGGAGAAAGGTGAACTTGATGGGGAAAAATTAAACGCCTGGATTTCTGAGTTACTGCGTACCCAAGGCCCAGATATCTTCAGAATGAAAGGCATTTTAAATATCGCTGGGGAAGACAATCGATTTGTGTTCCAAGGAGTGCATATGATATTTGATGGCAGACCCGATCGCCCCTGGAAACCAAGTGAAACCCCAAAAAACGAACTAGTCTTCATCGGTCGCAATCTTGATGCAGCTCAACTCAAACAGGATTTTCTCGCCTGTCTAGCGTAAATAGGGAATAGGGAATAGGGAATAGGGAATAGGGAATAGAAAAAAATTTTCCCAGTCCCATTGCTCCTTATCCCCAGAGGGAACCCCGATTTCCCCAATCCCCAATCCCCAATCCCCAGTCCCCAGTCCCCAATCCCCAATCCCCATTCCCCATTCCCCATTCCCCATTCCCCATGCAAAAATATGAACTCCACAACCAACAAATCTAAGGAATTTGAAGAACACTATTCGGGGACACTTTCAGATTATGTAACTGCGATCGCATGGTCACCACAAGGCAAAACTCTAGCAGCAACTTCCGCAGCTGGGGAAGTTGTGCTCTGGAATGATGGCGAACTTATAACTTTGCAGACTGATAGCGGTAAATCAGTAGACTGCGTTGCTTTTTCCCCAGATGGAAAATTTTTAGCCGTTGGCGGACAAGATGGACAGGTAAAAATTTGGCAGGAAAATGAATTAATTGCCACTCTGGAAAATGCCCCTGCATGGGTTGACAAGCTAGCTTGGAGTCACACTGGTAACCAACTGGCTTTTAGTTTGGGGCGTTACGTGCAAGTCTGGGATGCAGATACTCGTGAAATTGTCGTGACGCTGAATTTTGAAAACTCGTCAGTCTTGGGCATTGATTGGCGTATTGATGGACAATACCTAGCTATTGCTGGCTATCAAGGAGTCAAGATTTGGCACAGTCAAAACTGGGATGAGGAACCATATATCCTGGATATGACTACTGTCAGTGTAGCTATGGCTTGGTCGCCCGATGGCAAATTCCTGGCTTCTGGCAATATGGATCGTAGCGTCACTGTTTTGGAATGGAACAACCCCGACCCTTGGGTGATGCGTGGCTTCCCTGGTAAAATTCGCCAACTAGCATGGTCAGAAGCTACCACTAAACTGGGTGCGCCAATACTAGCATCATCTAGTGTTGAAGGCATTGTCGTATGGGAAAAGCTAGAGGATGATTCCTTGGGTTGGGAAGCACGAGTGTTAACTAATCATGTGGGCGTCATCTCTGCGATCGCCTTTGCACCTAAAAGCTTTCTTCTTGCTTCCGCTGCTGCTGATGGTTGGTTGTGTTTGTGGAACAAAGCCAAGCAAGTATCTCAAGTGATCACAGGTGTTTCAGCCGGATTTTCCAGCCTAGCTTGGCATCCCCAAGGAAAACTGCTTGCCGCAGGGGGTGAAAATGGCGAATTACTAGTTTGGTCAAGGGTTCTGCGTGGTCAAGGGTTCGGGCGTAGTTAAGTAATACTTAGTTATCAAGGTTGAAGCCAGCCTATAAATTGGCTATGCTGTATCAACAATAGTAGTTATTTATGTGTGAATTATGAACATAGCCAAACTGATTTTGCTTGCCTGTCCTGTACTTTTCGCATCTATATTAGTAGTAGCCAATCCCGCGATCGCATCAAGTCTAAAATCTGCTTCGGCTACACAAATTATTACGGTAGCATCTACGCAGCAAATTACCGAATTTGCAACACCAAAGTTGGCTCAAGCATCTAATCCGATCATTGATCAACTTGGATGCAACTGTGCTAATTGCACTCAAGCTAAACTTCAGTTGCTACAAGGCAAGCTGCCATCTGTCAGTTTTTGATCAAGAAGTTATAAATACTGTAGAGGCACAGCAATGCTGTGCCTTTATTAATTAAAATCTCACCGACGCTTCAAATATTTGAGTTGTCACAAAGTGGTTTTTTTATCAATCCTGAGAAACGACGCATCAAAAAATAACTCAGGCTTTTGTGGAAGCGATCGCGCTAAGACGCACTCTACTATATGCGATCGCGCTAAAAATCCCCTCTGCTGTTCCCCAATAATTCGCCCATTGATCGATTATCTCAACTCCCACATTTCGTCAACCTGCCGCTACAATTGCCTTAGATTCACGACTCGGCTTGTAAAACCACCCTATATGAACAATACGCGCTATCATCACCACATTCCGCGCCTTAATCAGATAATTCTAGTCTATTTGCGACCTTTGCGACACATAAGCACAATACTGTAATTGCGGCTTCAGCAAACGCCCAAAGAACCGCACTACACTACTTTGCAGAAGCACTAACCTCAGCATCTACTCTTGCCACGTCTTTTCCAGCCTGCATAGCACAAACACCTTGGTATAGCAGTTACCAGTTAGCTTGGGACATAAACTAATCATAAAACCCGGACACCAAAGGACTTTCAAGCCTGTTCCCTGCTATCGTTGACAGCCCAACCCTGAAAATCTAGCATTTCGTTAAGCAATTATTGATAATGATTATCGTTTTGTCCAAACAGCACGAGTGGATGATGTCAAAAAAATCTCCATTAAGTAATTCCTTAAAAGCTGCCCTTGTCACCTTGACAATTGGATTTGTTGGGTGTGGAAATCAAGCTGCAAGCACCTCATTCACTCAGACTACAACTCAGGTTAACGATAATCTTCCCCAAGTAGTAGCAACTACAACTGTACTGTGTGACTTAACCAAACAGGTTGCCGAGAATACCATCAACCTCACCTGCTTGATTTCTTCTGATGCAGATCCTCACCTTTATCGACCAAAACCTGAAGATCGCCAAGCTATTGAGCAAGCTAATCTTATTCTCTATAGTGGCTACAATTTGGAACCAGGTTTAATCAAAATAATTAAAGCGTCTAAAAACCCCACACCGAAAATAGCCGTTGGTCAACTTGCTGTGCCTAAGCCACAAAAATTCCAGAAAGGTGGCAAGAAAATAACCGATCCTCATGTTTGGCACAACACTAAGAATGCTATCAGGATGGTGGAAGTAATTAGTAGCAATCTGGGGAAATTAGAACCTAGCAATGCAGAAACTTATCGCGGTAATGCAAGACAAATTAAGAGTGAACTAACCCAAATGGATAGCTGGATCAAATCAACAATTGCCAGTATTCCCGAAAAACAACGCAAATTATTTACAAACCATAATGCGCTAGGTTATTACGCTAAAGCATATGGTATGTCATTGCCAGGGACTTTACAAGGTATTAGCACTGAAGAAAAACCGACAGATGCACGAGTGAAAAATTTAGTTATAGGCATTAAACGCGCTAAAGTACCGACAATTTTTGCAGAGACAACAACAAACCCCAAGTTGATTGAGTCTGTAGCCAGAGAAGCGAAAGTGAAAGTTTCTGACAGACAATTGTATGCTGATGGACTTGGTGAACCAGGAAGCGACGGGGACACCTATCAGAAAATGATAGTTGCCAATACTCGCACACTTGTAGAAGGGTTAGGAGGGACGTACTTGATGTTTGAAGCGAAAGCTCGTTAGTAGCCCAAGGGGTGTACATAGGAGTCCTAAGCTAATCGTTTAATCTGCATAATTATGCTTTATGGCTGTCAAGAGTCAAGGGGAGCCAGTGCTGTGGGCGGGTTTCCCGACTTGAGGCGACTGGCGTTCAAGATTAAAAGCCCAAAAGAGGACTTTAAGAACATCTCAATGAATGCAAATTCGCCCACAGACTAGAAGTCTGGACGGCAGTCGCTACAACGGAGAAGAGGAGTGCGGTCTTGGGGTCTCCCCAAGAGGAGCAACTCCGGGGAACCTCCCTTCTCTACGAGAGGCTGCGCCAGCGGGTGATGCCTCCGGCACGCCTGCCTTTTTGTTGCCCAAGGGGCTGTAGGGCGAACACAGTCGCCTGGCTGTCGGGAAACCCTCCCGCAGCGCTGGACTCACCGCCTCCGCGGGCTGAAATTCTTAAAGCCTGCCCCAGCAGGCTTTGTTCGTATAGCCGCACCCTTTAGGGTGTCGGCGCATTCATTGAGATGCACCCAGGACTTTTGACTCTTGACTTTGGACAACCCTCATGAGTAACTATCCAACTTAAATGCGTAACATCGCCTTTTTGAATTCATCCTCACCATCCCCAAGTGCCAGGACTACCTTTGAACGGCCCAACGATATCACTGGTTATCCAACCGCCATAGAAATTACCTGGTTGCGGTTGTACTTTTTCGCCATTGACATAGCAGGCATCCATGAGATGAACGTAAAAAGCTACATAGTCTTTGAGCGATGCAAAGTCTGGCGTGGGGTTAGGGTAGAACCAAGCAGCATTCTGAACTTCTTTATCATCTATACGGATTGTGTAGTAACCTGCTAGTCCTTTCCATTCGCAAAAGCTAGATTGCGGTGTCGAGAGCAGGTATTCCATTTTGATATCCGCAGGAGGGATGTAGTAAGAAGGTGGATGACTAGTTTCTAAAACACGCTTGGCATTATGGGTATCTGCAATTGTTACCCCATTAAAGATGATTTGGATATGTTTGTTTGTATCTTCCAAACGAGGAGGACGAGGGTAATCCCAAACTGATTCTTGTCCGGGAGCGGGTTCGATGCGTTGGGGGTAAACCATTTTGAAATTTGGATTAGATATGGGGAATTGGCAATATTTTTTAATATAAACTACAAGCCACTGTTACCTCTTCCCTAATACTTTATAGCGGTTCTCACTTGAGTGAGGTATAGGAAGAAGTAATTAACCAGGACTTACGCAAAAACACTCTCAAACTCTTATTCCTTCTCTACGAGACGCTGCGCGAACGTGTCCTTTGCGTCCTTTGTGGTTCGTTTTTCCGTTACCAGTGCGTAAGTCCTATTAACCACAGATTGACACCGATAAACACCGATAAATTTGTACCTCAGCCGACTAGGAAACGCTATATAATCTCAAATTATTAACGTATCTGTTTGAGAGTATCAACTTGCTTGGTAAACAACTCGGTGAACAAACTCATTACTGTTCGTTCTTCGCGCACTTTAATATTGGCACTAATCGACATTCCTGACTGTAAGAAGACATTTTTACCCTTGATTAGCAAGGATTGTCGATCTAAATTAATTTTTGCTGGAAATCGATAAAACTGATGTGCTTCATCTGGCGGTAATGCATCTGACCCCACCCCAATTACTTCTCCCTTAATATCACCAAACTCGCTGTAAGGAAAGGAGTCAATCCTAACATCAACCTTCATTCCTTTCCGCACAAAACCGATATCTTTGTTAGTGATAAAAACCTCAGCTATGTAGTTATCATTTGGCACAATTTGAAGTAGCTTTTGGGTGGTATTCGCCACATAGCCAGGGTTTTTTGCTTGCAAATCGAAAATTGTTCCGCCTACAGGAGCACGAAGTTCTTGATATTTAACGTTTAACTGCGTTTGAGATATTTTGCTATTGACATCGGCTAAACGCTGTTCATTCTCCAGGACAACTTTCATGAATTGGCTATCAATTTGGGCAATGTTCTTTTTATTGTCACCGATCTTCTCCAAAATACCTTTATCAGAAACAGCTACAGTATTGTTTAAATCCTGCCGCCCCTTTTCAATATCAAATTTTAGGCGTTGCCCTTCCTCATTTAATTGTGCAACTTCCGCAGTGCGATTTTGTACTTCTTGTTGCTGGTTGAGATATTGAAGCTGAGAGACACCACCTTCTTCTGCGAGAATTTTTAGTTTATTTAAAATCTTCTGCTGGATGGCTAAACTGGCTTTAGTATCTTCTAGTTTTACTTGATTTTGAGCAAGTTGTTTTTTGGTTTTTTCTATTTCCAACTGTGCTGCTGCCGACCGAGAGTCTAATTCCCTTTTGGCAACTTGTAGACGCTCTTGTTCATCAGATCCCAGTCCTACCCCTTTACCAAAATTTTCTAATTGATTTCGCAATAATTCATTTTCTGAAACTAACGCCGTCCGACTTTTGAGCAGAAAAACAGTTTCTGGTGGCAAGTCACTACGCGAAAATTGCAGTTCCGATGCTACAGCAGAACTTGCTCTCATCAATCGGCGATAAACCTGATTTTCTTTAATTAATGAAGTGCGAATTTTGTTTAAAGAATTTAATTCAGCGACGGTAGCGATGGAATCGAAAGTCAGCAGCAAATCTCCTGGCTTTACCTCTTGTCCATCTTTTACATGAAGCTCTTTGACGACTCCATCTACAGGAGCCTGAACTTCTTTGACCGTACCTTCTGGTTTTAATTGACCTGTCGCTGGCACTACTTGCTCGATTTTAGCAAAACAAGCCCAACCAATTCCAAAACAGGCTAACCCCACCAAAGTCACCATTATCGTTCGTGACCAAATTGGAGATTGGCGTAAAACAACGGATTGATCAAAGTTAGAATCATTTGAATTAATTAACGGTTCTTTAGCAGCTTTCTCTTGCTCTGTAAGCGCTTGTGAATCTTGCTTTACTCCGTTTTTCTGATTGCCGTTGAGTTTATTACCGTTTAGGAGAGCCATAGTAATTTTAGATGTTGGATGTTGGATTGAAAATTAGTACTTGTTAGTTGCTCATTCGTGATTACATTACTTCTCAATAGTTAGCAGCTTTCAACAATTAACTACTGATTTCTATGGGCACGGCATCCATAGTAATGTTAGTCAAATAAAGAATTTGCTGATGCCGTGCTCCTAACTAATTACAAATTTACTTCTTGTTGCTGATATAGGTAATAGTAATGACCTTTAGTAGCCATTAGTTCTTGATGGCTTCCTTGTTCTATTACCCTGCCACCATCCATCACAACAATTATATCTGCATTACTCACGGTGTTCAGACGGTGGGTAATAAAAAATACTGTATCACCCTGGAAGGCTTTGGCTAAATTGAGACAGACTTGTCGCTCTGTAGGATAATCTAAAGCGCTAGTTGCTTCATCTAAAACTAGTAATTTTGGTCGTTGTAAAACTGAACGAGCGATCGCAATTCTTTGTCGTTGTCCACCTGAAAGTGCAGCACCTCGTTCACCCACCCGCGTATTATAACCGTTGGGTAAGCTCATGATAAATTCGTGGGCAACCGCAATCCGAGCCGCTTCAATAATTTCCTCAGTTGTTGCATCAGGATTCGTTAGAGCAATATTTTCCTGAACTGTTCCATCAAACAGCAATGTCTCTTGAGGAACTACACCAACCTGTCGCCGTAGCGAATAAAGTTCTACCTTAGAAATATCGTAACCATCAATCAAAATCCTGCCAGACTCTGTTTCGTAAAGCCTGAGCAGCAACTTCATCATCGTACTTTTACCAGATCCGCTTTGTCCGACAATGCCGACAAATTTTCCTGGAGCAAATTCAATATTGACGTTGGTAAGTTGCAAAGGCCCACTCGTCCCAAACCGAAAGGAAACATTCTCATACTTCACTGCTCCGGAAATCGCAGGTAAGGGAATATTTTGACGGTCTGTTTCTGCTTCTTGGGGCGTATCGACAATATCGCTTAAACGTTCTAAAGACAATGCAGTTTCTTGGAAGCTTTGCCAGAGTTGAGCCAAACGTAATATCGGACTAGTAACGTAACCCGATATAATCCTAAAAGCAATTAATTCACCTAAGGTTAATTCTCCTTCAAGTACTAGATAAGCTCCCATCCACAAAACCAGTAAGCTGCTGAGTTTGTTGAGAAAGTTGCTGGTAGAATTAGCGAGGGTAGAAGTTACAACGGTTTTAAAACCTGCTGCCACAAAACGAGCGTAACGCTCTTGCCAGGAAAAGCGCGATCGCAATTCAATATTTTGCGCTTTTACAGTTTGAATTCCCGACATTACTTCAACTAAATAAGACTGAGTTTCAGAGTTGCGTTCAGCTTTAGCCCGTAACTGTCTGCTAATAGTAGGAGAGGCCATTAAAGTGATAATCACAAACACTGGAATTGTGCCTAAACCTACCAAGGTGAGTTTCCAACTGTAAATCAGCATCACACCGATATAAACTACTGAAAAAACAGCATCTAACCCAACTGTTAAAGCAGTACCAGTGAGAAACTGGCGAATATTTTCTAATTCGTTGATCCGAGTAGCAAGTTCACCCACCGGTCGGCGTTCAAAATAGCGCAGGGGTAGACGCAATAAGTGGTCGATGATTTGCGACCCCAAACCCATATCAATCCGGTTAGTAGTATCGACAAATAAATAAGTTCGCAAGGTGGTAAGTACTGCTTCAAATAGCCCCACTACTAATAGCAAAACTCCTAAAATATGTAGGGTGCTAATACTATTTTGAGCAATAACCTTGTCGATAATTAACTGGACAACCAGGGGATTTGCTAACGCTGCTAGCTGTACGAAAAAAGAGGCTATAAAGACTTCTATTAGGACTCGGCGATGACGTGACAAATAGGGAAGGAACCACCGCAAACCGAAGCGTTCCTGGGGCGTATCTTTGGTAGGAGCGAGCAGCAATACCCTGACTTGCGGCGGTAAATTGGTTTCATCAACATCTAATTGCTCAACAAATTGAGAGGGTTTGCAGCGCACGATTCCTAGTGATGGTACACCCACAACCACAGTATTCGCATCTGCTGCATATAAAACGGCAAAACTACCAGCATAGCGAATCAGTGCCGGTGTAGGAATGCGCGTCACTGAGGCGACGGGTAAATTTATCAATTGCGCCTTGAGTCCGATTAACTCTGCCAGGTAAGCAGTAACTTGAAAAGATATACTACCTTGACGTTTAATTTGCTCGGTTAAAATGCGGCGAACTACTTCCCGACGAAATGGCATTTCCAAGTGCTTTGTGAGCATTTGAAAACAGGCGAAGGCTGTATTTAATTCTCCCTTACCACGGAAAAAGGGGTATTTTTTATGTTTTTCCCTACCCTTTGGCACATAGGGATCTGACTGTGGAGCTTCTTCATTTGATGCGTAGGGAATTTCTAGCTCATCTGCATTATTTGGTGTGCTGTGATTTACCTCAAGCTCTACTTGATGATTATCTTGCAATAACAAATCTAATGGCCGTATACCAATCAAACGTACGGGACTTTGCCCGGTAACTTTGATTACGTCTGTTGCATCGCTCAATTCTAAGCGAGAACCAGGAGAGAAATTTGTTACCGTACTACCACCACTAACAAACCAAATGCTTTCGCTATCCAATTGGTTAAATGGAGTTTTCCCAGGCGGAAGGTAATATATTTTCGCCCCTGCTAAAGCTTTCTGGGTGAGTTCTCTGAGGTTTGAAATAGCATTAGCTTGCTTTGCAAAGTGCGAGATGAGAATATCAAAAACTTCTGCCAAATCACTGCGGTTTTTACGTACATTGGCCAAATCTGGGTATGAGGAGAGGAGACTGAAATATTCTGATGCGCTTAAGGTTAAACATACTACTTCAGTAGAAGCGATCGCAGTCTCACAGGCGACCTCACGCAACAAACCAATCTCGCCGATAATTGCCCCTGGTTGCAGTAATTTTAAGGTAATTGGTATTTGTGTCTGGGGGTCATAACCCAACAAACGCACTTGTCCCTCGTAAAGAATTGTTAATTGTTCCGGGAGCCTGTCTTTAGCGATAATTTTCTGACCAATGCGATAGCGCCAAGCTTGCAGTTTTTGTGATAAATTGGCGATCGCCTCATCTGGTAGTTGGTCAAAACCCTCTAAGGCAGTGAGAAATTCCGGCAAGGCGTTCTTGGTATAAGTCATATGAAACAAGTCACAAGTTAAAAGTATGGAGTCAGGAATAAAGTTACGAGTTAGGCATGAAGAATTAAAACATCTGCTAACTCCTAGCTCCTAACTTGACGATTGCGTAACGTGAACTATGCTTAATCGCTTGGTCAATGACCATCTCTTCTACTAACAACGGCAGTATTTTGGATTTTGCCAGCAGCTGCGAAGCTTTTGTAGTAGTCAGCGCGCGCAAATCTGTATAAGCACAAAGAGCGGCTTTATCTAATTGCAGACCTGCATTCATATCACTTGTTAACAGTATGTCCACCGTTATGAATTGTCTGAAAAAACTAGTGCAACTGAGATTAAAAGTAAGTAATTATTTGATTAATTTTACATAATTTTATACACTTTCCTTTCCTGTATTAACTTGCTTATTAAAGGCATGTTCATCAAAAAGTACAGCGTATAGGCACGTTTGCGAAACTTGCCGTCGAGAGCATCTAAATTTTTATATTCAAAGTAAAGTTATCATAATTATCTACGTAAGTAAATGCCTTCAACACTAACGTAATATAAATAACTTTAATCTGAGGAATTATTTTTTACACGTAACACCTGATAAGCTATCACGTACCTAACACAGCACATTTTTTCGTTTAGACAGTCAAAAGTCCAGAGTCCACAGTCCAGATTTAGCTTGACTTTTGACCGGAGGCGGAGCGTCTTTGCTCTTGACACTCTTCACGAGTATTTAGCCGAAGAGCTTATTTATTAGTCGCTCAAACCTTAACAATTCAACAGTTCAAAGTCCATCATCAAAGGAGTGCAGAATGAATTGCACTTATCTATTGCAAAAACTACACTAGCAATTAACAGTCTATTAACTTTCATAAAACCTCAAGACAAGAATCTTCACTACTGCACAAAACTTTTTTTACGGTTATGTGTACTTAGTGGAGAAGTCAGCTATCAAATTTATCTGAGGAACTCAATAATTGCCTTCAGTAAATTCACTAGTATTTATATTAAGTTCATCTAAAATTGCCAGAAATAATATCATGTCCCCCTGATTACTCATTAAAGCCTAAGAACCCCAAAGCACGGGCGATCGCACGAGTTGAAAATAAAAAAACTCGAGAAGAACTGCTGGAGAATGCGATGCGATCGCCACAGTTCGGAGCCAACGTCTTTGATGTGACCATGATCGTAATCGGACTCTATAGCCATATCGAAGTACGTCTTTCCTGCCCATGACTGACGGAAGACAATCGCTACACCTATTAGACATCTCCATAAATTAAATATGCGTAACCTGAAACCCTTGTAGAGACGCGAAATTTCGCGTCTCTATATTCATTATCGGAGATGTCTATTGCACTATTTTAGCTGTGTCAGTCCAGTAGGTGGTGCTCCAGGTAGAGAGAATGGAGCACCATTACTGCTTTGGGATTGTGAGCTATCTCATCGTCTGGACAACCCTCATGAGTAACTATGCAACTTAAATGCGTAACAGCTTACTTTGCTAGGCGATACTCAAATTAACTTGCACAGTGACATCGTTATAATCTTTGTCACCGCCATTTGGTAAATCCTCAAAACCAAGGGTATTGTTCTTTAACAGGTTAATGTGATTCACTTTGCCTGGATTAGCGCCCAAGAATGGAAAGTAAACCGCCGGATCGTTATTAAGATTACCATCGAGAATTGCATCTGGTCTACCATTGGCGATGATAAATGGTGCGAAGATGGAACCAGCCTCGAAAGTACCAGTGTAAGTTGCCGTACCTTGGTTGTTTCCCGTCAGACCAATGCCTGCAACACGCTCACCCACAGCGGCTTCGGCGTAACCAGCTTGTCCGACGAGAATATCTGCCTTACCATCACTGTTGGTGTCAATACCACCATTCTTATCAGTCACCTGATAGAAGCTGATGTAATTGTCATAACCAGCATCCCTGTTGACAACAAATTCAGCATTTACCTGTTGTGTCACACCCCGCAAATCAATCAGTTCTCCTTGTAATGTAGTTGGTAAACCTGTATTCAGGGGTTTTTCTAGCTCCAGAGTAATGATTTCGTTGTTGTCGATCGCACCTGGTCGTCCCTCTGAGAAGGGATAATTGTTATCGTTGGCAACTAAAAGCGTTTTGGCATCCAGCACCAATACATCTTCGATGGTTTGAAAGGGAAAGATGAACTTAGAACTGCCATCTTTATTCAAGTCGTTGGGGTCTTGAATATTCAGCAAATCCACGACTTCTTCTTTAGCAACAAAGCCATCAGCATCTTTTTTAGACAAGTCAACTTTGAATATCTTCTTGAACTTAGCAGTCTCCCCTTGACCATTATCTCGCTCAATCACTAGATATTCATTTTGGTTAACAGCGGTAAAGTCCCCAATTGCATAGTTTGGGTCTTCCAATTGGTAGAAGCCTTGCAAACCCTGGAATTCCTTAGATGCGACATCGAATTTGTATATTCGTAGCGAACCTGTGGGGTCACCAGTAACAGTGCCTTCTAGCAAGGGATACAGGGTTTTCTTATCGGGGCTGATTGCTAGTCCTTCAAATCCTTTGGAACCTCCAAGGTTGGAGACAGCTGGCTCACCCACAAATTTGTCGCGCACCAAATCGCCTGTACCGGGAAAATCTGTGAAGTAGCCATCAACACCTAAATTGATGAATTGTTCAAATTCCTTTTTCGGGTCGCCCTTGTAATCTGATGCGAGGAAAACGCCTTCGTTGCGGAAGGTGTAAGGATGTACTAGTAATTTTGCATCATGGGCATCTTTCACCAAAGTGGTTGGAGCACCTAGGACTCTATCAGCATCGTTGATCGTTTGATCACCATTCAGGTCATCTGGTTGACCATCGCCATTACTATCCACAGTCTGGGCTGGGACAATTAGGCGCTTGTTGGGGCCAATGCCAGTAGCGTAAGTGGCGATCGCAGCTAGTTCTGTTGGTTTGGTAAGATCGCCATAGGTGCGGGAGTCACTATTAACAACAAAGTCATAAGGCTTGTCTGTGGCTCCACCAAATAACTGAACTAACGGCAGATTAATTTCCGCTTTGGGCATTATGTCCTGTTTCAGTTCCTTGAGATTGCCCACCTCAAAAGACTGGATGAATATCCTCTGGGGATCTGTGAATTCTTTAGCAACTAGCGTGTCAACCAGCTTCTCACCAAGGTTGATGCCCAGATTTTCAAAGTAGGTGGGGTGTTTCGTTTCTGGATAAATACCAATTTTGCGCCCTGTTTCCGTTTCTACCTGCTTCACCAAATCAATGATTTCTTCTAGGGTGGGAACCTTCAGCTTGTCATCGTTGAACTTGGTTCCTCTTAATGCAGGTAGGCGTTCAATAGCATTCAGAGTTTTCAGCTCTTCCAAGGTCAAGTCTTCAGTAAACCAACCTGTGATCGTGCGACCATCTATAACTTTAGTAGTTTTGCGGTCGGCAAACTCTGGACGTTCCCAAACATCAGTGCTGGTGTCGGTGAAGTTGACGGAGCCATCGGTATTGAGAATTGCCAGGGCATTTTCATGACGAGCTACCAATTTCCCATCTTTAGTAGCAACCAAATCTGGTTCAATGAAATCAGCCCCATCAGCGATCGCTAGTTTATAAGATTCCAAGGTATGTTCTGGACGCGAACCACTAGCACCCCGATGACCGATAACCAGAGGTACATTGCCATCCAAAGTTTGAAACTCAGTCTTATTTAGCACATCAGGGTTTTGCGGCGATTTTACAAACTCCCCAGTTAATTGGTCGCGCACGAGGTCGCCTGTACCGGGAAAGTCGGTGAAGTAGCCATCAACTCCTAAATTGATGTACTGCTTGAATTCCTCTTCTGGATTGCCGTTGTAGTCTGATGCTAGATAACGTTCTTCGTTGCGGAAGGTATAAGGATGTACAAGCAGACCTGCATCATGAGCATCGTCTACTAAAGAAGTTGGCTCAGTCAGGATTTTTTCGTTATCAGTAATTAACCCGTCATTATTCGGATCATCTGGTTTACCATCACCATTTTCATCGACTGTCTTCACCGAGACAATCGCCCGCTTCCACGGTCCAATACCATCGGCATAGGTGGCAATTTCTTGTAAACCTTGGGGTGTCCGCAAATCAGCATAGGTGCGAGGATCTTTATCGACGACAAAATCGTAAGGCTTAACTTCAATCAACGAACCATCATCGTTGACATCATAAGCATCTAATAACTGAATTAAGGGTATGTCAGTTTTTTGATTCAGTTCTTTGAGGTTGCTAGTTTCAAAGGACTGGATATATATGCGGCTGGGGTCAGTGAAACCAGTTTTTTCTAAGGTTGCTAATAGAGGTTCTTCCAGAGACAGACCAATGGAATCGTGGTAAGTTGGGTGCTTGGTTTCTGGATAAATGCCAATTTTGCGACCTGTATCTGCTGTCTTGGAAAGTTGCTCCTCTACAGCGCTACGCGCATCCTGCGGCGGGGGAGACCCCAAGACCGCACTTTCCGCTTCCACCTGTTTAACTAACTCGATGATTTCCTCAAAGGTCGGAATTTCATACAGACCGTTAAACACTTGGGTACGGAAGCTTTGCGGCATTATTGCCCGCAGTGTCTTGATTTCTGCTAGAGTAAAATCTTCGACAAAAAAGCCTGTTTGTTCAGCCCCATCGATGGTTTTCGTCTTTTTGCGATCGCTAAACTCTGGATGATCTTTCACATCAGTGGTGTCAATTATATTTGGCTCGTGACGAGCAATCAACACACCATCTTTCGTAGAAACCAAATCGGGTTCAATGAAGTCAGCGCCTCTCTCAATCGCCCGCTTGTAAGATCCTAAAGTATGCTCTGGTAGTTCACCGCTTGCTCCCCGGTGTCCAATCACAATTGGCGGTTTGCCATCCAGAGTGTTGAGACTGGTTACGTTTGGTGTAGCGACAGGCGCATCTAATAGCTTGCCATTGGTATCGAAGTGCAGTATATAAGGGCCAAATTCATCCCCAATCCAGAATGTACCATCTTTGGCGATCGCTAAGGATTCGACATCGAAGTCTGCACCAGTTAAAAGGCGTTCCTCGGTATTTTCATTAATAATATCGAAAGGTACTTTCTTGTTAGGGTCAGATAGCTGGATAAAGTCCAAAGGTTTAACGCTACCATCACCCATAGCTTCTGCACCTCGGAAGCTGGGGTCAAGGCGATGAATCCGCAATAAGAAATCAGCACTATTGCTCTTGCTACCAAAACCGTTGTCAGAAAGGAACCAGAAGGAATTATCGTCAGCAATTTGGACGCCACTAAACCCTTGAATTGGCTGTTTAGCAAATGGGACATTCCGTCCGTTGGTATCACCCGTGATGGCGCTACCAGATGGAGGCCCCTCAGCGAAGGTATCAGCGGGGAGTGAAGCGAAACCTTTGAGTGTTACCTTAGGAGCTATCTCATTTCCTAGCTCAAGAATCCCCAATTTTATTGGAGTAGTTTCTGCAACGTTGAAATCGTTGTCGTTAATTAAGGCTAGAGTGTTAGGCGCTACTAATGCCAGTCCTTCCAGCTTTTCAACCCCGGTGTAACCCAACTCAGCAGCATTAGTAATCAGCCTCTTGCTCACAGGAACAATGTCGGCAGCAGCTAACTCGGCAGCAGTAAGCTGTTCAATAGTTTTACCGGACAACGTACCAAAATTAGCAGGGTTATTGATATTGGTCGCACCTGCCAAATCAATCTGATAAAGCAGTTTGTTAGCAGTGATATCACCTTCATCGTCTCGCTCAACTACAATGAATTTACCGTTGCCAAGGGATACTGCATCCCCAATTTTGTCAGTTCCTGGCAGACCTTCCAAGAGATACAAGTACTCTCCTGTTACCAGCTTGGTCACGGTGTCAAATTCTAGAATTCGCAGGTTGAGAGAATCTTTAGAAACCGTATCTTTGGCGTTATCTGGGTTATCTATGGCACTCTGAATAAAAGTATAAAGCTTGGTACCTTCTAGTGCCACAGCTTCAAACCCGCGATTATTACGTCGTTGAGCATAAACGGCGGGTAAAGCAGGTGTACCGTAGCCGGACTCAGTAGGACTGCCTTCAGGGATGAAGCGGTCAATTAGCTTACCATTGTTATCAAAATGGTAAATCGCCGGACGGTACTCATCCACCATCCATAAATCACCATTTTCCGCAACTACAATTCCCTCCAAGTCTGCACCAAAAGGATCGTTGGGTAAGATGTTGTTGTTCAAGTCAATAGCGGCTTCATCGGTGTATGCGGTACCGTTGGCCCCGGCTTGCAGATTAGGCAATCCAGTCAACGGAGTTGTACCGTCCTGCTGGAATAACCCCGTTCGTTTGGTGATGTTAATCTCACCCGTTCTGCGGTTGAGTTCAAAGCTGACTACTTCTGGCTGGAAGTCAGGTAAGAAGAATGGTCTACCAGCATCGGTACTTTCGCCATTGGGGCCGCGATCGCTGTGAGTGATAAACTTCAGGTTACCGTTAGCTGCAATTCCTTGAAAGTATAGCCCAGAGAAGCCACCCAAGAAAATATCTTGACCAGAGGAGGTAGTTCCTAACTTCGGTAAGTTGTTCCACTCATAAACACTCAGCGAGAGCTGCGCCTGGGGAGTGCGAGGATTGTAACTAGTAGTGTCAATCTTTAGCGAGTTGGGGAATGCATTGGCAATATTCTCCCAAGGCACCAGCTTAAAGTTAGAGTTGATGTTTTCACCATCAGCTATTTTGGCTGGTTCATTGTCACCATCCTGGGTAACAAATAGACCAGATGGAAAATTGGGGACTAGTGGAACATTAACTACATCTGCACCATCCGATTCTTGTACGCTATCAATTGTCCCGTTGCTACCAACAGCAAAATTACCCAGATATTCGTTGTTACCTTCGCGGGTGTAGGCAACAAAGGTGTTGTCACCCTGGCTGGATGCAAGCAGATAGCCTGTACCATTTGCGCCGTAGTAAATACTCAGTCCTTCTACATCTTCGCTGAGGCGAGTACCGCCTAAATCTTTGACACGATCAATTAGTTTACCAGTTGTGCTACCGTTGGGTTCTGCTTGGAATTTCCAAATGCCTACATCTTCCTGTCCAATGTAGAGAAAGCCTGTTTCTTGGTCTGCTACCATTCCCTCGGTTTGAGGTTCGCGTCCCTTAGTTGTGGGTATAGTGAACTCTCGCACCCTTTCCACACCAATTTTGCCATTACCTTGATCAATCAGTTTGAACTGAGCTACATCTCCCGTTTCTCGGCGGTTGACAAAGGCGTAGTAATCATTAGTGATGGGGCTACGGTATAAAGCAACGCCGTAAGCGCTCCGAGATGATGTAGAATACGGCTCACTAAAGGGTGGTGCTTGGAAGAGAGTGCTGATATTGCCGCTAATATCTTCCAGATATTTACCATCAGTGCTGGGATTCGGGTTAATCTTGAAAATTGCCAGTTGATCATTTTGGCGATCGCTAGCTACGGCAATATCTACAGACTCACCACCTAATTGAAAGCCATATTGCAAGTCGATGTTATTGTAGCGGATGTCACCTGGATTAATTTCCTGCAACAAATTACCAGACAGGTCATAAACCCGCAGTCCAGCATTTTTCACCGAGGTCAATACCAAGCTATTGGCAGAGTCGCCAGGATTAATATAGATAGCAGGGTCATCAGCATCGGCACGCTCAGATATAGGCAGTGTCTCATCGTCAAATAAGTCAGGACGGGTTTCGACTGTAGGAATTGCGGTATTCACAATATCTGCACTCAAAGTAAGAATTTGGGTAAATTGGGTTGGACTGAAGTTGTTGTCACTTACCAGCACAATGGACTGGCTACCGTCTGGTAGTTTGGGGCCGAAAGCAATGCCTTCGATGTTATCTGTGCCGTTAGGCAAGTTCAGGTCATTTAAATTCAACAACAGACGCTTTTGAGCAGGCTCGATAGCAGCTAGTTGAGTTTCACTCAGACTTTCGAGTGAGTCGATGGTGCTGATGTCGGTTGCACCTTGAAGAGAAACTTCGTAAATTTTGATTGTGTTACCTACACCCGCAGAAAAAGAGCGCTCTAACGCTAGCAAGGTGCCACGGTTATCGATTGCTAGCAAATCCGCTAAACCATTGTCACTGGGGCCTGTGCTAGGGTCGGGCGGTTTGGCGATCCCTACGGGGGGCTGCGCCAACGCTTCAGTGGTGTAGAGGTATTCCTTTTCTGGTTGTCCAGTAACCAGATTGTATTGCAGAATGCGGGAACGGCTACCACTGGTGATTGAAGCCTTCTGTCCATCCTGAAACAGGGCGTTTTCGGTGGCGGTAAATAGGGTTTTCTGGTCGGGTGTGATTGTGAGGCTTTCAAACGCCAAGTTATTGCGAACGCCTGATGTTTGGGTATCATCAGCATCTACAACGCCATTATTATTAGTGTCTTGTATTACTGGCAGGAATTTGCTGGAGACAGATAGCGATCGCACTTCCTGTCCAGTTAACGAAAACTCTTTAATAAAAGGATTGCTGACTCGACCTGCACTAAGATTGACTTCACCCTCTGAGGAAATGAAGACTGTCTGATTATTTGTTAAGGCAATACCTTCAGGATCAAGGCTGTTAAGCGAAAATGTTTTACCTGTAGCATCTTTTAAAAGTGTGACATTGGTAAAAGTCACCCCAGTTGTGCTATTGGTAGCTGGATCAGCAGTGAAGGTATAGAAACGGGCGGGGCCAAGTTGGGAGCGATCGTCTGAGATAGCGTAGTAGCGGTTGTTGGCAGGATCGTAGGTCACACCAGACAGCCCACCCACCGGAATCTGCACGCCATTTACTGTTCCCGCTGCACCAGAGGGAATAAAGTCTGTGGCGAAGGTTGTCTGTCTCTGGAATCCTATACTAGGAATGGTTTTGCCTGCTTCAGTTGCTCCAATCTGCACATCTGCGAACACTAGACGATGGTCGGAACTGGGGAAAGGGAAAGTACCTACTAGGGGAAACGTCGGATCAGTATTCAGAGGCCAAAATACTGCTGAGTTGGTAGTTTTTAGGTCAGCAGAAGGCAAAACGTAATCTGTCCGCAGATTTCCGGGAGCCGTATCAGCAAAGTCTGCGGTGTCAAAAGCCGGATTACCCTTTTGGTTAGCGTTTGCACCACCCTGCAAGGTTGCTTGTTGAGGAGCGCCGGGACTGGTGGGAATAACATTAGTATTAATACCAGGGTTCTGCAACAGTTGGCGAATAGCGTTGTCAACACTATCACCATCTAAGGGGTCTGCATTCTGGTCACCCATGATTACAAAGCTCGACCCAGCAGCAATACCGCCCTTTTTCCCTTTATCATCATAAATGTAATCGTCTTTACCAGGGGTAATGTAATCTGCCCAAAAGCGGATCTCGTCGTGGTTGCGCTTGCCGTTGCGGTCTTCAGCACCATCGAACGTTGGCGGTGTGGGGTGGCTAGATAGGACGTGAACTGTCTCCCCATTTACCTGAATAGGAATATCCCAGTGACTTTTGGAGGAGAGGCGTAGGGCATTTTGTTCTTCTGGCGAATACCAAGGAGTTGCAGCAGGAGTGGTAACGCTAGACAGCAAAGAATTCGGCATATCCTTCCACAGGAAGTTCTGGAAAGTCCGCACCTTGGCGGTGTCAATGGGATACTTGGACAACAGCAACATTCCGAATTGACCAGGGAAATTCCCAAAGCCGAAGGCATCATCGCCGTATCCTGGTTCGCCTGGGGTTGTAACCGCTGTGCCGTTGTTATTCAAATCAAACCAAGAAGCAATACCTGTGTTGGAAGGAGCAATGTAGACGTAGGGGTAGTCAACCGATGTTGAACCGTTTTGGCTGATAGCAAGATAGTTTTGCAAGAATAGTTTGACTGGCTCAAGCGGATTCTCTTGAACGTAGTCGAACTCATTAATTAGTAGTACATCCGGGTTTGTGCGCTGAATAATTTCTGCAACAGCTTTCGCCTGAGCATTATTAGGAGTAGACAAATCCGTTACTAACTGACCTTCAGAGTTGCGGTTTAGGGAAGCATTGAACTGGGAAAAGCGAATTGAGCTTGTAGTTACCATAAATTAATTACTTGTTTAATGTAGGTTGCATATTTTTTTTTGACAGCATGAATCCCAGCTTCAAAGTCAGAAGCAGAGAAAATATGGAGTGTAAATGTCATTTTTGTTGCTATTAAAACAACGTTAACTGCAAAAAAGCAGCAGTCAGGACGATAGCTAAACCAACGCCTCCAGCGATCGCAATATCGGCATTGCAAATTTAGGCATTAACTAATAGACAGCTACATACCCTATTGCCATTAATTTCAGATTCATTAGGATTAATTTGGGATTCAGCACCCTCAAGCTATCCCAGCAACATTAAGAAACAGCTAGCAGAAGGTTAAGACAAAAGATATTTGAGGCTGTGGGATTAATATCGTGTTGAGAGTATAACAATTCTCAGGGTAGGATAATTTTTGCAGGTCGATGCATTGGCAATGCAAGCCGATGCATTGGCAATGTAAGACGATGCATTGGCAATGCAAGCCGATGCATAAGCAATGCAAGCCGATACATTGGCAATGTCAGCTGATACATTGGCAATGTCAGCCGATGCATTAACAATGTCAGCCGATGCAAAGGGATAAAGTTTTAGGTAAACCGTATTGATACTTAATATAATGTTCGCTTGATTACTTACTAAACCCCAAGAACCCCACCCCGCCAAAGCTACGCTTTGTCTCCCCTCCCCTTGCCAAGGGGAGGGGATTAAGGGGTGGGGTGTAATAATTGTGGGAATCGCAACTAATTATCCGGGCTTGATATGAAGGGTTTGTTTGATGCTTGCGATCGCTTGATCAACAATGATAACCTTCATACTGAAAACCCCTCCTCGTTTGCGGGGAAGGGTTTTTGGCCATTTATAGATTATTAAGCGGACATGATATTGCTATTTGAAAATACTTCTACCTGAATACAGTTTGCTATCAAGATCGCCTTGGGTGAGATAAAATTGCTGATTAATTAGCGAAATTTCCCAGGATTTAGACGAGCAGGTTTAGGCTGAGATTGACCACGAATTGCTACTCCATTTCGCAGGTTTCTGGCAGTACCGCCATCTTTAGGGTCGAGGTAAGGTTTAAGATTGATACCACTTCTAGATGAACTAACCCGATTATTGCCACTGCCCAAAAGCGTGCGACCTAAATTGTATAATTCGTTTACTCCTCCACGATTGCGATCGCCATAAGTATTAACAGCTGTAGTTTGCTGTCCGCTGTCAGCAGTAGTCAAGTTTTGGAAAACGCTATTGCGTACAACATAAGGGTCTTTATCACGAGGTACTGTCAGCACAATTCTACAGGTAGGGTCAGCCTCGGTTGTTACGCAAACAATATTCTCGCTATTTTCTACGCCCGTTTGGAGTTCTTGTAAGCCATCTTGGCGATAGGATTCCAAGCGACTAGCAATGGTTTGACAGCGAAGTTGTGAATTCCAACCACCGCCCAAAGCCGCAGGAGCCGCCCAAGCAAAGTATTGTCCTGGTTGACTTTGTGGCTGATACATCACAGTGTACTGATTATTGTAAGACTGACAACTAAACCGAGTTGCACTGTTAACTGAAGGTGAAGTAGTTGTGCCTGTTGATGTGTCTATTGGTACTGGTCTGTCTACTGGTGTTGATGAGCCGCCTGATGGTATTGTTGGTACTACTACACCATCGGAAGTAGAGGGATTATATTGGGCAAGTGCTGCGGAATTGCCCAGACATAGGCATAAGCCAAGACCGCTCAGAGAAATAAACTTCAGCAGTTGTGATGACATAAATCATCCTCCAGTAGTAATAGGTAGGGAATTGATAATTTAACTGACGAATAATTTTGTGGTTTGATTCATTAAGAACGCTACTTTTTTTCATCTCGTTCTTTTTTCTCTTTGAGTAGCTGTTTCACCCGTGCTTTAATTTCTGCATGACGCCCAACTCCTTCATAGGCGTAACGGTTGTATTTACTACGAGAAATTAGGTTTTCGATATCACTAACTCGCTCGTTACCGCCTGGGTGCGAAGATAACCAACTGGGAGGAGCATTTTTCCGTTGTTTGTCTGTTTTCATCTGTAATTACATGCCGTCCTTCAGGTATAATTGTTTTTGCAAAAGGTTCTTTTACTTCCCGATACAGTTTTTCCACTTCTGGGATTTGTCCCGCCAGATAAAGCTTGTCTGCTTTTATCAGTTTTTGCTGACGAGCGATTTCTTCAGGAGTAGGTGCAGGATCGGAGATGTCTATTACGGCAAATTATTTGGATCGATACCTTGAGATTGTAGATAAGCGATTAGTCGTTCTTTCTGTTGACGTTCCTGTTCAATTTGTTCCACTGCCCAAGGTAACAAATTACCTGCCTCATCCCACCAGCGCAACCAGTAACCAGTTCGCGCTTCTTTTGTTCCTTGCCAAGTTCCCAGAAATAAACCCATTGAAGCAATCCAATGACGACCGTTTTCGTCAGGTTGCTTTAACTCGTAACGTCCATTTTCGATCTGGTAAAATTCTAATAAACCGCCATTTGGGTCAAAAATCACGTAAATGGGGACTTGAAGAATCTGCTCGTAAAAAAACCATTTTCCTGGTGGATAGGTTCGCTTAAAAGAGTATTCTCCACCCTCAGTGTCAGATAGAAATTCCATCACCACCGCTGGAATATCACCCTCTAAATTGGGTGTGTAGCTTTTTCGCTCTCCTAAAACTTCATTCACCGACGGCACATAAACCCAGTCAGGTGCTTTCGCCACAAACTGCCCATTTATCGTTGCACAAAGTCCAAAATTCGAGGCAATTAACATCTGCGGTTGGATGAAACCACTTATCTCAAGGCTTTCGCGCAAAGCACCAGCTAATAGTGGCTGACCTGTATTTTCCACTGGTTCATCCTCTAACTGAAAATCTGCGGGCAACGCTTCCCAAGATATTATCAGTTCTGTTGAAGATTTAGCTTCACCGAGTTGGGTTGCCATAAACACCCCTTTTTATTGATTTGTCTTTATTTTATGGGCGATCGCAGTATTTGTAGATTCTCAAAACTAAACTGCACTTGTTTGACAATACAATATACTTCGCCGTTTGGAATACGGTGTAAAACACAAAAAACCCCGGCTAAACTAGCCGAGGCAAAAAGGGGAGAAGTACGAATGACGATGAGATACAGCGATACCGAAATCAAAAAATCTTAGCTAATACTAAAACCAACCAAAACTAAAGTAGTGACTATTAAAGTAGCAAAAACACCTTGTAAGACGTATTTGCGTTGTTCCCAAATAGCAGGGTATTCAGCGTAGTGCATCTGGGGTTCAGCTGCGTAGTTATTGAGAATGCCATTTTCATTTACGGTAGTGTACATAGTCTTTTCTCTTCTTTTGTTATCTTATGTAAACAAATTTAACAATATTGTTACAAATAGTCAATAGGGCTTGACAAAAAAAGACTGATAGTAGCTATAAAGTTGACTTATCAGCAATGGGGGATTTAGGCAAAGCAGTTCCAGCTAGTATAAGCGGGATGTCTCTTAGCTCGTCACTGCGCGTCTAAGCATCTGTTTTAACCCGATTGCCCTAAAAAACCCCTAGAACACCGATTCAGTATTCAAGTTAGGGGCGAAAAAACCGATTATTTCGTAGAGACGTTGCAATGCAACGTCTCTACAGTCAACGAAAATTGGTCGTTTTACCGAAAATCAATCGGGTTTTTGCGATTACTGAATCGATGCTCTAGTAAGTTGAGGGTGTAAATTGCGCTTGTATGGCCAAGTGGAACAAGATGCTTCTCAGGCTGGTACTGAAGCTGGTAGCCTTCCTTCAACTCGCTCGTATTCGTCTTCAAGTAACCAGAGTTTTGCCTCTTCGTAGGTGTCACTTTTAAACACCAACTGATAATTCTGATTTAGGTCGTAAACACAGCTCTTACCGGAACTGTCGCTCAATAAAATTAGAACGTAGGGAGGCGAGGCGGTCGGGTCTATCCATAGTTCTGTAAACTCCCAGTTATCGGTTATGTTTTGTGCGTGGGATAACATGGTATTTGTTTCCTTAATCACCTGCAAATAGTGAATTGTGCCAGTCACAGTTTTAGAAGAACCAATCAAAAGGTGTTTGAGCGGTTCTCTGTTTGGGGTTGTTTGGGAATCAGCTTGACTAGGGACGGGTTTTTATTAAGGTATTCTACAGCACCTAATTCTTCATCACGGCATCCAAAAGCACATTGGCATCAAAGCGGACGACATCGGTGCAAGGTAGCCCAGTTTCTGCTATTGTTTGAGCGATCGCTTCTTGTGCCGCAGACTCATCAAGATGAGCAGTGTTAAGCGCTATACCAACTACAGGCACAGATCCAAAAGCACCACCAGCACTAGCAACAGTTTCATAAAGCCGGATCACTTCTGGTAAAGGCGGGATTAGTACATGCGGGTAATTACGCACATGAACTTGTCCCGCCCGATGTGCTAACACCAATTGGGTTGGTTGCGAACCACGAATTAGAGGCAGGGTTGCTGTTGAACTAGGATGTAGCAGTGAGCCTTGTCCTTCAATATGCAGAATGTCGTAGTTTTTACCATAGCGCATGACTATCTGTTCCACAGCACCAGCGGCAAAGTCTACCCGCACGGCATCCAAAGCTACACCATCCCCTTCTAACATCACACCAGTTTGACCTGTAGCCAGAAATTTAGAACGCCAGCCCCGCAATCGTGACGCCCAATGTAGTTCTAGACTAGTTGACATTTTACCGATCGCCATGTCGGTTCCCACAGTCAATACTCGCCGACAGGGTAGGGTGCGTGCTAGCCCACTAGCAACAGTTAAATTAGCTGGTTCTTTCCGCACATCCCAAATTAATTGTCCGGATTTTAGCAGTGCATTTAACTCCGGTATGTTTGCCATTGGTATGTGCAAACCGTTTACCAGCGACATCCCAGCTTTTAGCGCATCCTTGATCTCATGCCAGTAATCATCTGGTACACCACCACCTCCTGGGGCTATGCCAATTACCAAAACTTCGGGTTCATACTGTAGAGCAGCGGCTACCGATGCCACAATCGGCACATCACGTTTGATACCTGTTAATTCTGGCAAGGATTTGCCCGCAGACTCGCGATCGATTACTGCTACGATTGGGGCTTCACTGTAGCGTAAAATTGATAACCCCGTTTTTCCCTGAGGCCCACTAACTCCCTCATGTAGTAGGATAGCTACTCGTTGATTAAGCGGCAGACGCACTGTGTTGTACCCCCAAACCTGGTAAATCGTTTGGCAAAACTCTCCCTTCTTTTATCAATGCACCCGTAAAAGGGTCATCGATTAAGTTAAGGTGACTGTCTAAATCTAAATAATCAGCTAATGGCGCTAGTTGTGCAGCTGCTGTATTAGCTAGCGAACTGTCAGAATAGCAACCGAACATCACTTGCAACCCATAAGCTCGCGCTGTATGTACCATCCGCATTGCCTCGCTTAAGCCCCCAGATTTCATCAGTTTGATATTAATGCCATCCACGTAGTTTGCCAGGTAAGGAATATCGGAGCTTGTAAAGCAACTTTCATCAACAAAGATAGGCAGGGAAGAAGACTCCTTGAGTTTTGCTAAACTTGTTTCCTGCCCCCGTGGCAATGGCTGTTCTACATACTTTATACCTAATTCAGCCAGCCAATTGCACATTTCAATAGCATCTTCTAAAGTCCAACCTCCGTTAGCATCAACGAATAATTCTGGTTCAGGCGCTTCTTCTCGCACTGCTAATAGCATTTTTTTATCTGCATCTATGCCATCTGGATTACCTAGCTTAATCTTGAAAAGGCGGACATCGGTAAATTGCAACCAGTCCCGTGCCCTAGCTTTTGCTCCTTCTGGTGAATTAATGCCAATTGTGACTGAAGTCGGCACTATAATATTGCGATCGCATCCCCAAATTTGCCATAGTGGTAAGCCTACACGTTTGCCCAGCCAGTCATGCATCGCCATATCCAACGCTGCTTTCACAGAAGAAGGAACCTGGTTTTGTGTTAACACTTGCTCAATTTGCTGCCGTTGTAAGGGGCTAAATGCTTGTAATATTGGCACAACTTGCAGCAAGGCGTTTTTGATGGTGTCTGTTGATTGTTTGCGATCGCCTATACTGAATGGTGACGCTTCCCCCCAGCCTTCGATACCATCTTGCGAAACCTTCACCCATACATTCGTCGTCTGTGCGGTTGTGCCTCGACTAATTGTCAACGGAAATCTCTTATTTACTGTAAATGAATTTATATTTATTTGCATATTTATGCAGCAGTTTATGTTATTGCAAAAGACAGTGTAAATTCAAAGCTTAGATTATCTGAGGCGTCTGTTATACTTTTTTACATTCGTTGTCTGATTACTAAAGTTTTTATACATCACGTCAACAATATCAAAGTTTTTTCTCATGAAAGCAGAGTATGATTTTTCTCAATCTGTCGAGAATCCGTAGATTAAGAAGCTTAAAAAGCAAATGAAGATTCGACTTGAGGAGGATGTCGTTGACTACTTCAAAGTCCTTGCTGAAGAAACTGGTATTTCCTATCAGAGCCTAATCAACTTTTATTTACAGGATTGTGTAAGGTCGAAGTCTAAACTGTCGTTAGAATGAGTGAGCAACGCTTAATACCATTTCCATATGAAGACGCATAGAAAGAACCCCACCGCCTGCGGCTCCTCCCCTTGGTAAGGGGAGGTTGGTAGGGATCAAAATAATGTGCAACCTCACAAAGAATTGGTATAACAATATGAGGTTAATTTTCAAGAGGCTACAGTTATGACTTTAGCATCTAATGAACAAGCTGCTATCATTCGCACGGAGCGGGGACTCACGATCGCAGGCACCCGCATTACCCTTTATGACGTGATGGATTACGTCACGGTTCAGTATCCACCTAAGTTTATCCGTACTCTATTTGCTCTCACAGACAATCAAATTAACGCTGCTTTAGCTTACATTGAGGCAAATCGAACTGAGGTTGAAGCAGAGTATCAGCTTGTTCTTAAAGAAGCCGAAGAACTTCGCCAGTATTACGAAGAAAAAAATCGTGAGTTAATTGCTCGAATTTCTGCAAAACCACCAAAGCTTGGAACCGAAGCTGCTTGGGAAAAGCTTCAAGCACAAAAAGCTAAACATCAAGCTGAATTTGAGCCCCAAGCATGATTTTCCTGGTAGATCATAATCTAGAAGGACATGCTCTGATTTTGTCAGGTAATATTACTAACCTTGGTTGGCTGGATCTGCTACCGATTCGCTTTATTACTTTTGAAGAGGTCGCCTTATCTACTACTAGCGATGACCAGGTAGTTTGGCGATTTTCTCAGGCAAACCAAATGATTCTGCTGACAGCTAATCGCAGCATGAAAGGCAGAAATTCCCTAGAGCAAGTAATGCGTGAAGAAAATACATCAACTTCATTACCTGTTGTCACAATCGGAAATGCCGATAGAATCTTGAGTGATCCTAATTATCGCAATCGTTGTGTTGATCGGCTGATTGAGATTGTATTTGACATTAATGACTACAGAGGCGCAAGGAGAATTTTCATTCCGTAATGTGGCTAAACATTGAGCGATCGCAGCCATATCAGTAAAAGGTGCAGCATAACAGGTAGCAGTCCAAGAACGAGTTTCAATACAGTCAATCTTGAAGTTTAATTTTTAATTTTTTATCTTGCCCATTGCTGCAAGATGTAAGCGTAAAAAGCTTCTTTATTTACCTGATTCATTGCATAGATTTTTCGGCCACCAGAAACTACTTTAGTACGCCCCTGACTAAGACCAGTAGTAATAATTTCTGTTTCCCATTCGCGCAATTGATAAAATTCTGGATTTCCCAGATAAGCAGTCGCCAGCACATCCCAGCAATAATAATCTTGGGGGATAGCTAGTGCATAACATTGTCCTGCTAAATCAGAGATGGGATAATGGCGTTGTCGTCCTATTTGTTTCACTAATTCTGATGTCACTGGAACAGTGTTAGTTAGATCCAAAGGACACATCATGATTTCAATCTGCGTTTGCCACACCCGCGCTGCTGAAATTGGATCCCAATAAACATTCCATTCTGCCGAACCATCTTGTCCTGCTTCTAAACTTTTTTCTACATTGCCAAAGACATTCAATGCACCCCCCATCCAAACAATCTTGTGAATCTTCGCTTCAATTTCGGGTGCTTTGTCTAAGGCTACTGCAACCGTCGTCAATGGGCCAGTTACCATCAACGTTACTGGTTCAGATGCTTCACGCAAAACCTTTACCATAAAATCTTGACCTGTTTCGGCAACCAGAGGCGTAGTAATGGTTTCGCTTTGATTGAGAATGGGGAGATGATCAACGATAAACGAATCGCGTCGATAGAGACTAGGAAATGGGTTGATACCGCGCACAGTGCTTTCTGCAACCGGGATATGAGAAAATCCCATCAAATCTAGGATTTTACGTGTAGCGCTAACAGCTGGTTGGATATAACAATCAGCTGGAGTGACGACGACACCAAGAAGTTCTATATGATCCATCGTCAACAGCAGCATAGTTGCTAGATAATCATCTATACCACCATCGTGATCCATTAATACGAGTTGTTTTGACATAAAAGGAGGATGAATATGGATGAGTTTATGGAAGCTGCGATCGCACAAGCAAAACAAGGTAGACAAGAAGGTGGAATTCCGATTGGTTCTGTTCTCGTCAAGGATGGCCAAATTCTCGGCGAAGGGCACAATAAACGTGTGCAAGACGGTGATCCTATTACCCACGCCGAAATTGATTGTCTCCGCAATGCTGGTAGAGTTGGCAACTATAGAGGTACAACACTCTATTCAACCTTAATGCCGTGTTATCTGTGCGCTGGTGCAGTGGTGCAATTTGGGATTAAAAAAGTCATTGTCGGAGAATCAAGAACTTTTCCTGGTGCCAAAGAATTTATGATATCCCACGGTGTGGAAATAATTGATCTCAATCTTGACGAATGCGAACAGATGATGAGCGAGTTTATTGAAACTAATCCCGAACTTTGGAATGAAGATATTGGGAAATAGTCAAGAGTCAGTATTTATTCCTCTTGTGCTCCCCCCACTCCCCCACTCCACAATCCCCAGCCCCCTGTCTTTGAGAAAAGCATCAAAAGTTAACCTATCTGCTAAAGAAGTTTGTGCGCCTGATTTTGTCGCTGCTAAAGCACCCGCAGCCGCACCCCAAACAACTGCTTGTCTTAAAGAAAATCCTTCAAAAAGTGTCGCTGCTAAACCGCCATTAAATGCATCGCCAGCGGCAACTGTGTCAACGACATGAACAGAGAACGCGGGTACAAAGAATTTTTCCTTAGCAGTGGCACAGAAAACACCCTTAGCGCCCAATTTGACGATCGCACATTTCACACCCCGTTGCAATAGAACCGCAGCAGCTTTTGCCGCAGATTCCTCTTCATCTACAGAAAAACCCACCAACTGCCCTGCCTCAACTTCATTCGGTGTAATAATGTCTACCAACGGATAAAGTTCATCTGGTAAATCAGATTGTGCGGGTGCGGGGTCGAAAATTACTTTGATGTTTGCATCTCTTGCTGCTTTGGCTGCTGCAACCACGGCAGTAATAGGAATTTCTAATTGTAAAAGCAATGCTGTGCTTCCTGGTAATAAGTGAGTCAATCGTTCTACATCTTCCTGATTGACGTGCCCATTTGCACCAGGAATCACGATAATTTGATTTTCACCAGTGCGACTGACGCTAATGATAGCAACTCCAGAACTAACAGTTTCATCTACAAAAATATTGCCAGTCTGCACACCAGATGCTTGCAAATTGTTGATAAGTTCCTCAGCAAAACTATCTGCGCCTACACGCCCCACCATCTGAGTAGGAATTCCCAATCGTGCTAATGCTACGGCTTGATTTGCTCCTTTACCTCCCGGTACTTTAAAAAAATTCTCGCCCAGCAGCGTTTCTCCAGCGACTGGCAATCGGGGTGTTGTCGCTACCAAGTCTATATTGATGCTGCCGAAGACGATAATGCCCATGATGTTGATTTTTGTTGATCATTCAGCCTAATAGTACAAGAGGCAAGAGCGCAAAACACACGTTGTGCGATCGCAATGGTTCCAACTACGTTAATACAATACTCATGTATCCCGCAGTAGTACACTGAGGTATCCGACGTAATAAAAAAATTATATTCAGTTATACTTTAAGTAAATATATGCGTTTGATAATCTAAAATTAGAAGGAGACTACAAGATGGTAAAGCTTCAATTAACACACATCAAAAATAAATTAAACGAAACACTGACAGGATTAATTGACATATCAGATCATCAGAACAAACCTGAGCCAGAAAAACAGAAAGTCTTACTCTCAATCAGTCAACGTTATCGCAATCGTAGAAAACGGTTTGGGCTGCGTTGTCACTTAATTGCTGGAATTTATAATTATGATCTTCAAAAAGCTAATTAACTTAAAATTTTCCTAACCCTAAATAATACCACAAAACTTTTTTGCAAGAGGTCTATTTATTTCTGATTCAGATTTTGATAAATATCTAGAAAATGAACTTTCCCAGCTAATAGATAATGTAATTACCAAAACCTTGGAGGGATTAAATAGTAAATATGCTCAGAAATTAGTATATCAATTTTTTAGAAATTTAGAAAATTATAAATCTCTAAAAACCTTAGTTTTAGAATATCTCCCTGTTCAGTAAACACCCTAGTTGAAATATAAAACTGAAAATTGCTAATACTTTGGACAATAAACAGTAATTTATACCTCACAAATGCACCAGTCCACAACGGACTATACTGCCAAATATCAGTTAGCAAACTTTGGAAACCATCTTTGCAAACATAGGCGATATGCAAAACACAGATGTAGTTGTCATTGGTAGCGGTATTGGTGGTTTAAGTTGTGCCGCTCTTTTGGCACGCTACGGTTTTGATGTGATAGTCTGCGAAAGCCACTCTATCCCAGGTGGTGCCGCCCACGCTTTTGAGCGCAATGGATTCAAATTTGATTCAGGCCCATCCCTCTACTCTGGACTGTCTTACAGTCCCTCTGCCAACCCTTTGCGACAAGTGCTAGACGCCATAGGCTCTGAGTTACCCTGCGTCACCTACGATACTTGGGGTTGCTATTTACCAGAAGGTAATTTTGATACATCAGTGGGTGCTGAACAATTTTCTGAAGTGCTGATGCAATTTTGTGGTAGTAGTGCTGTAGCCGAATGGCAGCAACTCCAGCGCGTTATGGAACCATTCGCTAGTGCAGCAACTGCCATACCTCCGGCAGCATTACGCTTTGATTTTGGTGCGGCTAGAACTGTAGGCAGATTTGCCCCATCTCTGGCAAAACACGTTGGAAATGTCATCAAGCTGACTGAGCCTTTCAGTCGAATCATGGATGACGTTGTTAAAGACCAGTTTACGCGTAACTGGCTCAACTTGTTGTGTTTTCTGCTTTCTGGACTGCCAGCAGATGGCACCAGTGCCGCAGAGGTAGCATTTATGTTTGCTGACTGGTATCGACCAGGTGTCGTGCTTGACTATCCAATTGGTGGCAGTGGTGCTCTAGTTGATGCCCTCGTAGCAAGGACTGGAGCGACATGGTGGTAAGCTAATACTGGGCGCTCATGTGAAGCAAATACTTGTAGAAAGCGTAGACGAGAAGCGGCTTGTCGATAGACATCGCGCTGTAGGTGTACGTCTGCACAATGGTGAAGAAATCCGGGCGCGTCGGGCAGTTGTTTCTAATGCATCGGTTTGGGATACCCTAAAGCTGCTACCAGAGAAGGCAGTGCCAAAACAGTTTCGTGCTAAACGACAGGCGACGCCAGAGTGTGATAGCTTCATGCATCTGCATTTAGGCATCGATGCTCAAGGATTACCGTCAAACCTGAGGTGTCACTATATCGTCGTCAACAGCTGGGAAGCGGGTGTAACTGCACCTCAAAACGTTGTGTTAATATCAATTCCTTCAATTCTTGACCCATCTTTAGCACCGCCAGGCAAACACGTAATTCATGTCTATACTCCCGGTAATGAACCGTATGCTATCTGGCAGGGGATGGATAGGAAAAGTCAGGAATACGCCAAACAAAAGCTTTTGCGTGCAGAGGTGATGTGGCAAGCTTTAGAGCGCGTCATTCCAGATATTCGCTCGCGTTGCGAAGTCACACTTGTTGGTACACCTCTAACCCACGAGCGCTTTCTGCGTCGCCACCGAGGTTCCTATGGCCCGGCGATTTCAGCAGGAGTTGGTATGTTTCCTGGCCCTAACACACCCCTACCAGGGCTTATGTGCTGTGGAGACTCGACATTTCCCGGAATTGGTTTACCAGCAGTCGCCGCTAGTGGGATGATTGCCGCGAATACCCTGGCATCTGTGAAGCAGCATTTAGCAATGCTTCAGGATATTAAGTGCATTTAATTTTTTGGCGAAATCGCGATGATTCGTTCATTTCGCAATTGGGTAAGACAGCAGATAGAAAATTGATAGGCGTTGACGCATAGACGCGATCGCCATAAGGCTTTTCTCAAGCTACGCGCAATTTTGACCACAGAATAAAACAAGGCTCACAGCTTGTCGTCAGATATTGCCAAAAGGATGTATCATATCAAAGTCCATCATACGTAAGCCATTATCTTATGCCTAATGTTGAACCCGACGAAAATCGAGAGCATCGCATTAAAACAGAGATAATTATCGATGCCGAAGACAAAGAAGAAAGGGCGATGGGTTGGTATGAATACCTCGACGATACTCTGAACGTCCCGTTTCTAGCTAGGTGGACGAAAAAGGGACGCAAATCGACCTCGGTTGAGGAGAAACAAGTCGAAGTGCTGGGAATGGCACCAGACGATGAGTGCTTAAAAGATATGTTTGTGGAAGTTGTTTATCCAGATGGCAAAGATGAAGATGTATTTTCTGCAAAGTTATCTGAAATAGTCGCTATTGATGCTGATAGTGAAACCCAAGAAGCACTGGCAGACTGGCAGTATTGGCTTGCCAGAGGCTACAAATTCTAACATCAAATAGCGATCGCAATTAAATTTTAGGGCAAATGTCGAATAATGCGGCAGGGATTACCAGCAGCAACGACATTTTCAGGTATATCTTTGACAACTACACTGCCAGCACCGATGGTTGAATTATCACCAATTGTTACCCCTGGACAAATAATTGCACCGCCACCAATCCAGACATTATTACCAATCTTAATTGGGGCAGCAAGTTCTTTACCAGAAAGACGAATTTCTGGTTCTGTAGGGTGATAAGCAGTGTAAATCTGCACATAAGGAGCGCACAAGACATTTTCACCAATGTGAACTGTATTGCAGTCTAAAATGACACAGCCATAGTTCATAAATAACCCGTTGCCAACATAAATATTGTTGCCATAGTCACAGTAAAAGGGTGGCACAATTGTTACTTTTTGCTCGACTTTTCCAAATAATTCTTGCAAGATTTGCTGTCGCTGCTCTTTGTGTTCTTCAGTTGTAGAATTGTACATTCGCAGGAGACGACTGGCTTGCTTCATTTCGGCAGCCAATTCCGGATCGTCTGCAAGATATAATTCGCCTGCGAGCATTTTCTGTTTTTCTGTTTTTTCCATGACAGAAATTATAGGTGCAATTGAATAAAATCTAGTTACAGAATTTATCTGCTGACTGAGCTTTAAAATAACTTGCTAATAGAATATACTATATAAGCTCAGTTCTAGCAGGTGCGTAGGCGTAGCCCGTCGTAGACATCGCTACAGGACGCAGTAGCCAAGAAATTATTGAATCTATTTTGTTTGATGGTTCATCAGACTTTTACGAATATATCACCAGCCAGATCAAGGGCTAATTAATCAAAATATGACATAAGTAGCTTTTCCCTGCTGCTTAGCTTGGTACATAGCAATATCGGCATCCCGTAGCACAGTTACTGGCTCTTCATAATGACTACAGCCCAAAGCAATACCAATGCTGGCTGTAGTAGATAGCTGATGTCCATTGAGTTTAAGCGGTATCCTTAAAGCGTCTTGAATACGTTTAGCAACGTTGGTAGCGTCGGTAACGTCTTTAATATCCTCTAAAAGAATGGTAAACTCATCGCCACCAAATCGTGCCACAGTATCGCCACTGCGTAAGCATAACTCCAACCGTCGGGCAATCTCGACCAAAAGATTATCCCCCATTCCATGCCCAAAACGATCATTAATCTCCTTGAAGCCGTCTAAATCCAAAAACAAAACCGCAAAATAATAATCGTTTCTGCGTTTGCTACGTTCAATTGCTTGCTTTAACCTATCCAGAAATAAGACGCGATTCGGTAATGCTGTCAGCCCATCATAAAATGCATTACGCAGCAGTTGCGCCTCTGTGTGCTTACGTTGGCTGATATCTTGAAAAATTAAAACTGCACCAGTAATGTTGCCATTATGATCGCGGATGGGTGCAACATTATCCCCAATCGGTATTTCTGTACCATCTTTAGCAATGAGCGTGCAATTTTCCGGTAGATTCAAAACCTCGCCTGCTTCTATTACGTCTGTGGCTAAGTTTTTAATTTCTTCATCCACATTTTTGTTAACCAAGCTGACGACTTCTACTAAATCTTTACCAAATGCTTCATTTTGTTTCCAACCAGTTAGCATTTCTGCTATGGGATTCATCATTTGAATACAACCATTGGCATATGTTACAACTACTGCACAGCCCATACTGTTAATAATTGCTACCAGCCTCTGTTTCTCTTCCTGTAATCTTTGTTCTATTTGGTGTTTGTAGAGAGCCATTTCTACCGCAATATACAAGTCTTTTTCCATAAATGGTTTAGCAATGTAGCTAAAAGGCTCATGTACTTGACGTTTATCTAATCTTGTATATTCCGAATGCTCTGTTAAATATAATACAGGTACATGGAAATGATTCTGGATAATATCCGCTGCTTGCTCACCATCAATTTCACCACCCAGGCAGATATCCATTAATACTAAATTGGGATTAGTCTCTGCTACTTTTTTTATCGCTTCTTCTCCAGAATTCGTGATTTCTGGAACAGAATAACCGAATTTTTCTAAACTTTTTCTAATATTTGAGGCTACGATTGTTTCATCCTCAACAACTAGGATTTTGCGTGCGAACATATTACAATCACCTGTTTGCTAAGGTCCAGATACTGTTGTGCATATCAACTAAATCTGAAAGTCCATAATCTCGTAATAGTCAATCTCTAACGACACGTCTCCTTGCTTGATGAAAACACTGAGCTAATTATTAAATAGTATATTATTTATCTATTATAGTTTGTGTATTTAGCAAAGTTAATCTGGTGATTGTATGCTGTTAATATCAAGTTAATTAGATAAAGTTGAAATTGCTGTAAAGTTACCAGTAATCAAAAACATATTTCCACAAACATGGATTAATTCTTGTCCTAACAAGCACTAAAAAAAGCGGTGATTACTTAAAAATTTTTAGCACAAAGGTTAACATAGTAACAATATTTTGTTTCAGTATTAAAGATTCAATCTAGTGGAAAGTATTATAAATGCCTGGTAAATTTAGTTTTTGGCATTGCTAAATTTTTGATATTTTTTTACTTAATTACCTAAGTAATCTACGTGAATTGTTATGTTAAATAAAATAAAGAGCACTAAAACTATATTACCAATAAATAAACTTTTAGTATAAAAACATGCTTAAAATAAATAAACATGCATAAATAAACGTAAATAATTAACAAATAGTGAATAGTCTCAAACTTTTGTATCATTATCATTAGCTTTTAGATATGGGTTAGTAACTTTGCCATATTTTTATTTACATCAAGTTATCTAGAAGCTATTCATCACTTTTGGTCATTAGTCAACTACAAATCCTGTAATTGTAAAATATGCAATTTAAAGGTATATCAGCAAATAACATACTTTTTTTTAGCTTTTGAGGATAAACAAGTGCAAGGAGGAAAAGAAAGGAGGAGAATGGGGTAATGGAAGAGAAGATTCTCTAAGTCAGAACTTCTAACTTTCCAGATAAATCCGCTCTCCCCCGCTTACTGCTAAGTTAGAAGGAAAAGCACGCTTTGTGCTTCAGATGTCGGACTTAGTTCTAGTCAGTTCAATGCTAATTTTGCCGCTAAAATCTGGAATCGGTGCGGCGGGCTTGCTCAGAGTAACTTGGACTTGTGTGACGCGATCGCATTGTTGGAGAATAGAATCTGCGATCATGGCTACTAACCGTTCCACCAAAGCAAACTTCGATGTTTTCACCAGATTTTGCACCAAGCTAATGACGCTGCGATAATCTAGAGTATCTGCGATCGCGTCGGTCTTAGCAGCGGTGGAAATATCTAACCATAACTTCACATCCACCTCAAACCATTGTCCTAGCACCTGTTCTTCAGGCAGATACCCAGTATAGCCATAGCAGCGAATTCCCGTTAAATGAATGCAGTCCATAAGAGTTTGAGAGCGAATTTTGCATATTGGATTTTAACTGAATCTGTCAGGAATTCCCCCCTCCTCAACTAAAGGCTGGTTGAAAAAGGAAATGTCTTCTGACCGAAATTGAGTACCCAAGTGCTACAATCGTTTAGCCTCAATCTTTCGCGGGCTTTTATCAACTTTTTCGAGAAGCGTGCTGGCTTTTTGAACTTCAAGTCTAAGAAAGCTAAACACTCTGTTGAGTATCCCCAAAACGTCAAAGTCGAGGGAGAAGGTCTGAAATTTATGAAGATTGGGTTGATAAAAGCTAAGTTCCACAGATGGATTTGATGCTAATCGCCTTTAGGAATGTTAATCAACTTTGGGCTTATATCTTAACGGAGACGCTAAAACGCCTGGGATTAACTTGTGTCGTCATTTGTCCCGGTTCACGCTCCACACCCCTAACAGTTGCTTTTGCCCAGCAAGTACCTGATATTGAAGCGATTTCCATTCTCGATGAACGCTCCGCCGCCTTTTTTGCCTTGGGCCAAGCTAAAGCAACCGGACGCCCTGTAGCACTAGTTTGTACCTCTGGTACAGCAGGGGCGAACTTTTACCCAGCGGTAATTGAAGCCTCATATAGTGGCGTACCCCTATTAGTGTTAACCACTGATAGACCACAAGAATTGCGAGATTGTCACTCTGGGCAAACTATAGACCAATGGAAATTATATGGGAATTACCCAAACTGGCAAGCAGAGTTAGCCTTACCTTCCCCAGACATGGGAATACTAGCTTATCTGCGGCAAACAGTAATTCACGCGTGGGAGCGAGCGCAAACTCCTACGAAGGGGCCAGTACATCTAAATATTCCCTTTCGCGATCCTCTTGCACCCATTCCTGATGTAGAGACGTTTCATGAAACGTCTCTACAATTATTGCAGTCACAGTTTCACCCAGAAGATTTTTTTGCAGGAATAGCAAGCACTAACCAATTCCCAATTCCCAATTCCCAATTCCCCATTCCCCAAGAATGGCAAAAATGCGATCGCGGTATCATCATCGCCGGCGTTGCTCAACCGCAGCAGCCACAGGAGTATTGTAAGGCGATCGCGCAACTTTCCCAAACCCTCAAATGGCCTGTGCTAGCAGAAGGACTCTCCCCAGTGAGAAATTATGCCGAACTCAACCCCTATTTAATTTCCACCTATGACCTGATTTTGCGAAATCAGCAACTAGCAAAGCAGCTAGCACCCGAAATGGTGATTCAGGCGGGTGAAATGCCGACGAGTAAAGAACTGCGTAATTGGATAGATGCAACCCAACCGCGACGCTGGGTAATTGACCCCAGTAATCAAAACCTTGATCCTTTGCATGGAAGGACGACGCATTTACGGATATCTGTAGAAGACATAAAGGCAGAGGAGATAAATTTATCTTTCTCTTCAGACTATGGAAAGAAATGGTGTGATGCAGAAGCTAAGGTCAGGTTAGTTGTTGACCAGACTATGGAGAAAATAGATGAAGTAATTGAAAGTAAAGCAGCTTGGTTAATTTCTCAGATTTTACCGCCAGGAACGCCTCTGTTTATCGCCAATAGTATGCCTGTGCGGGATGTGGAATATTTCTGGAAACCGAATAATTTAGGAGTGCGATCGCATTTTAACCGGGGTGCAAATGGCATTGATGGCACATTATCCACAGCTTTGGGAATTGCCCATCGACAGCAAAGTAGTGTGATGTTGACAGGAGATTTAGCTCTGTTACATGACACCAATGGTTTTTTAATCCGCAATAAGTTTGTCGGACATCTCACAATTTTGTTAATTAACAACAATGGTGGTGGTATTTTTGAAATGTTACCCATTGCCAAATTTGACCCACCATTTGAAGAATTTTTTGCCACCCCCCAGGATATTGATTTTGCTCAGTTATGCGCTACTTACAATGTGCAGCATGAATTAATTACTTCTTGGCAGCAGTTGCAGCAAAGATTAAACCCGCTTCCAACTATAGGAATTCGGGTTTTAGAGTTGCAGACAAATCGTAAAACTGATGCTAAGTGGCGACAGGAGAATTTAACGAAGTTTGCGACGGATATTGCTATTTAAGTATTCCGTTAGGTGCTGCTGAATAGCGGGATAAAATATAGCAATGAGGTTATTGGATTGACTCAGTAGGTTCTTATCTTCAACTTGACCTAGTGCGAAAATCCTCGTCATATTTTGCTGCGTCCCCATTTTTGGCAGTTTTTATTTGCTCAGGAGTTAGGTTGATCGTACCTTTGAAGTCGGCATTTTTGAGGTTGGCATTTCTGAGGTCGGCATTTTTGAGGTTGGCATTTTTGAGGTTGGCATTGTCAAGATAGGCATCCTTGAGATTGGCACCTTCAAGATCAGCACCTTCGAGATCAGCACCTTCAAGATGAGCAGATAAAAAACTGGCATTTTTGAATTTGGCACCCTTGAGGTTGGCACCCTCAAGATGGACACTTTCGAGGCTAGCACTTTCTAGATCGGCACCTACAAGATGGGAATTTTTGAGGCTAACACTTTTGAGATTGGCACCCTTGAGGTTAGCACCCTCAAGATGGGCACCTTCGAGATGGGCATCTTCAAGATGAGCACTTTCAAGATGGGCACCTTCAAGATGGGCATCACTCAGATCCAACTCCAACTTACTTATAAAGTCTGCATCAATTAGGAATCGCATAATACTACCTTTGCGTTCTCCGTCTTTATCCAACCTCCGCAGTACCGACAAAGTCCTAGCACGCGCTACATCTAATGCTGCATCTCGCAAAGGGTTAGTAGAAGCTAAAGTCCTCAAATTTTTATCAAGCAACAAATCTGACATCCGGTCAATATAAGCTTGTAGAGCTTCTTCACGTAGGTTAATATCTGCGATTTCTTTTTCTTTACTTTGAAGCTGATTTCCTAAAATAACTAATAAAACTGGAATTGCAAGTGTACCAAGTAATCCCAACCAATCCCAAAGTCTCTTACCAGATTGAAATTGCTCAGTTTCTTTACTAAGTTTAATAATCTTTCCATCTTTTGGATTTATTGTTTCCTGTATACTCACTGATTTATTCGAGTCTGCTCCAAATCCTGTCCACTCAAACTGATATAGTGCTGGCAAAATCATAATAACAGCCACAACAGCAACAACAGCAACGCTTATCAGTAATGTTCGCTTTGTATACAAGACCTTGTTCACAGAAGACAGCATAGGAACAATTCTATTTTTCATGTAACCTCGTCAATGACGCTTAGATTTATCGAATGTTGATTGAGAACCTATGCCAAATTAGGGAAAACTCACACTTTTTAATTTCTATACCACAAACATGTTCTACTTTTCATCAAATCAAGACATTTTATGAATTTCTTTAGCAATACCTTTTATTAGAGACACACAAAGTTCTGCACAACACTCACTTACAGCAGTTTACAACAGTATTTATTTGAATAGGTAACACTCTTACGTGCTTGTTTGCGCCTATTTGTCTTTATGCAAGACACTAAATCTTAGCGATCGCATGTCTATTCTTAATTTGCTCAGTTCCTTTATATTGAAGGAAAAAGGAGAATGAAGCTATGGCAACAAAACTGAGTGATGTAATCGAAAAACTCCCACTAGCACGTCGAGCAAAAATTGAAGCTCGTGCTCAAGTGCTGATTGCTGAAAACATGACGCTTCCAGATTTTAGAAAAGCCAGAAAGTTAACTCAGGGATCTACTGATTGAGCTTGTAATGAACTTTCCAAATCCGCGATCGCAGCTAACAGGTTGGGCATTGCGAAAAAATTCTAGAATAGGTTCAAAAGTATTCAAAGCAATGCCCACTCTAGAAAATCTAATTTTGATTGCTAGTATTGTGCGATCGCAGGTAAAAAGTTAAGAACAGTACAGATACTTTAGCAACCTCTTTGGGATTATTTATTCACTCAAAGACTTTTCTATTGCTCTTCGGATATACTTTTGATAGGAAATACCTTCTTTTTTAGATACAGTTTTAACCGTTTCTAGCATTTCCTCTGACATTCTTAGATTTACAGTTTTGTCTTTAGGCTGAAATTCAAAAGTAACGGGCTTAAAGTTGTCTTCATGAAGATAATCTGACAAATCTTCATTTAGTAAGCTTTCTAATTCTTCATCAGTTTTAATTCTAGGAAATATTTTCTTCATATTTTTTCGCCTCTTTCTCTCTCATATAACGAGTGCTGATAGGTCTAATTAACCTTTTTCCTTGCTTTTCCCGAAATGTAAATCCTACGAAAATATATCTACCTTTGATTGATAGACCTGTTGCAATAAATCTATCCTCACTTTCAGAGTGCTTTATATCAGGTGAAATCCTAAGACTTTTATCAAGAAACACAGCCTCAATTTCCTCTAATGAGACTCCGTGCTTTTGGCATTTTTCAATATTTCCATCATCCCAGTCAAAGCCTGATACAGCCTCTGTCATAAATTATAGCAACATTTGTATATACAAATGTATATATTTTTTTGTACCTCAGTAAACCAGTTTAGGTTAAAAGGTCACTTTTGTAACAAAAAAGCCTTTTTATCAAAGTGTTAAACTCTTTATTTTTACTAGACTGAGCAATAGAGTTAGACTGAATTGGAGCTAAAAGTGACTCAGTAATTTCACCAAATAGTCGTTTTAACAGTCAGAGGACGAGCGATCGCATTCCTTCTTCCATCCCTTCCTGATATACCCGTGTATCTTCCAGCCTCAGATTCATCAAAGCTGCAAATGCTTCTTCACTTCGGATTTGTAGCTATGAGAATTTTACTGGAGTGCGATCCGCCCTTCTTCTTCGCGTCTGTGCGCCCACCGTTCGCATGATTGCGTCTCCCCTTGGGAGAAGTTCAGAGTCTCTTTCAGAGACCGGAGGCGAACGGCGGAAGCTGCCGCTCCGACTTCTCTCTGCGTGAGATTTACCCTCTTAGTTGACCTTGTAACCACCCTTCCAAATCAGCAAGAGTAGAGAAATTCAACAAACCATCACCTAAAGCTTCCAACTGTTCCACCGACAAACCTTGAATCTGGGACAGAAGCGCATCAGGAATATTACCCACGCGCCGATTTAATAGTCGTAAAACGATCGTTCTTTCTCCTTCAACCTTTCCTTCAATCTTTCCTTCCTCTCGTCCTTCTTCCTTCGCTTCCAAAATAGCCCGTGGTTCTTCCAAATTCAGTCCCAACATCTCTTCAATCTCCTCTCGACTTAAGGTAGAAAACTTGTAGACAATAATCGTCGTCACCAAATCTATTATCGCTTGCTCCGATTGTTGGCGTGCTTGTTCTAGCAAAAACCGCGCCCCTTCCACTGCTTCCGTTTCAGAAGTAACATTTGTCAGCAACATCAAACCCAAGCCCAAAGGTTGTTGTCGCAAATCCCCCAACTCATCCAGATAAACCCGCCTGACTTGACAACTCTCCAACAACGCGCGGTGAATTATTGAGTTGGAAGGTTCCAGGCTGCGAGAGCCAAAGATTAACACCCCAAACCAGTCATCGTAACGGATAGAGTGGCGGTAGAGAAACAAAAACAATTCACTAAAGAAGCGGTGATATAGCTCGTCATCCTTCTGAAACTGCACTTCTGCAAAAAAGACGGTTTTGGAAACTGCATTGGCGGGGGGTAGAAACACTCCATCAATCCGAAACGCCGTTTCTTTCACCTCAACCGATTCAAACTGGTAGTTTTCCGCTTCTGGGGGTGGTTCATCTACTAATTCAAACAGCAAAAGAGGAAATTGCTTAAATAATTTGTAGAAGATGGTGTCACGTCGCATTTTTATTCCTCAACACCCAGACAATTACCAGATTGTAAAAGCTTGAGACACCAATTTTAGCGTAGGCGTAGCCCACACTTCTCTACGAGACGCTGCGCGTAGCTTGCTTCTCCGTAGGAGTACGACAAAGCTCAGTGACCACCGCAGGTATCGCTTGTCCCTAAGTCCGCGATAAAATTCTCAAGCACAACACCACACTCCATACCAATGCAAATCAACTGGGAAACTGCCAAAATCTACGAAGATATTCTGTATCACAAAACCGATGGTATCGCCAAAATCACCATCAACCGCCCTCACAAACGCAATGCTTTCCGTCCTAAAACAGTTTTTGAACTGTACGACGCTTTCTGTGATGCTCGTGAAGATACTACTATTGGTGTTGTCTTATTTACTGGGGCAGGGCCACACACTGACGGCAAATATGCTTTTTGCTCTGGTGGTGATCAAAGCGTGCGGGGACACGCTGGTTATGTAGACGATGCTGGTATCCCCCGCTTGAACGTGTTGGACTTGCAACGCCTGATTCGTTCCATGCCAAAAGTGGTAATCGCCTTAGTAGCTGGATATGCGATCGGTGGTGGACATGTCTTGCACTTGATTTGTGATCTCACCATTGCTGCCGATAATGCTATTTTCGGACAGACTGGCCCCAAAGTTGGCAGTTTCGACGGTGGTTTTGGAGCAAGTTATCTCGCCCGCATTGTTGGACAAAAAAAAGCACGAGAAATTTGGTTTCTCTGCCGCCAATACAATGCACAACAAGCTCTAGAAATGGGCTTAGTTAATTGCGTCGTTCCAATAGAACAACTAGAAGCTGAAGGTATTCAATGGGCGCAAGAGATTTTAGAAAAAAGTCCGATCGCGATTCGGTGTCTCAAAGCCGCATTCAATGCTGATTGTGATGGACAAGCTGGTTTACAAGAACTCGCTGGCAATGCCACCTTACTCTATTACATGACAGAAGAAGGGGCTGAAGGAAAACAAGCGTTTCTCGAAAAGCGTCCACCTAATTTTCGGGATTTTCCTTGGTTACCTTAAAATTGCAAAAATCGCACATCTTCAACAAGGTGCGATTTTTGTATATCTCAACAATTTACAACACTAGAAATTTTAAAAGCAAATCTTATTTTTAGGAGACTACAAACTTAATCCAGTAATAATGGTTAGCTAAATAAGCACTGCTTTAGTCTTGACTTGTTCAGAGGTACAAGCAGTTGTTTCCTCAACAGGAGCAAGAGCAGCATTGTCTAAATCTGAAACCAGGGAGTGAGAGGAAGTTAAAACTGGTGTTGCATCTGGCAAACTCCAAGCATCTTCCAAAGTTTCCCAAGAAGGTGCAAAAGGTGGGAGCGCCAAAGAGCAAGCTTTCCAACTTGCTTGCACTGGTGCTCCCAACTGCTGACACATCCCACCACGGCGACCCTCTGGCTGGTAATGACGGCAATATCGACAGGCAGATGTCAAAAATTTAATGGGTTTCATTCGGGTTCATCTTTAGTGCCGTTTCGGGCTGCTTTTTACTCTTATATTTTCGTTCTATATATAAAGAGGGATTAGAGCCAAAAAGTCATTATTGCCTATAGGTTCTAGCGATCCCCGCTAAAAAATAAACTTTAGAATGTTTTTATATTCTTGTGATGTTTTTAAATATTTTTAAGTAAATAAGTATGAATACTGACTAAAAATGATGAGGGATCAAGGCTAAAAAGAAAGCTTTTGATTTAGCTAGGCTTTTAAGTTCATCCTGAAGAATGACTTAAAGTATGCAGTTTTAGATGAATTTACCAAGATCATGTGGCGTGTTTAGGATCTTTTAATAAGAAATTATTATCTATCTAAAAAATCAAGACTCTTCTATATGGCAGTGAGAAGTTAATTCCGAATAAATTATGTTCAAAGAATAATCACCAACCTATTTTGCCATTAACTAAATGAGGACTGAGATTCCAATCCACTTCTTTGAGTACCTAGAACATAAAAGTACATAAATCGCTTAGGCAGAAGAAAGGATGATGGCTGTCCTCTTTTAAATTATGGTAAGTTCGAGCCGGACAGCAGCGACGCCAACAGAAAGGACAAAAGAATCTTATGACTAGAGATAGAAGAATGTGTGCGCCACGACCGTTAACGTGGTATCCCTAACCAAGTTGGGAGAGACTAAGAACAACGTCTCTAAGTCAACCAACTTACCTGGAATCGAAAGACAAAAGGGACAACAGCATGAAGGTATACGCCGAAAATGGGGAGAAAGCGTTAAAATTATTGTTCAGCAAGGCTTGTGTGACATGGTGAAGGTTAAACTACCTAAAGCTTAATTCTGACGGTATATGCGATCGCCTCTTCCTACAACGCCTAAAAGGAATAATCGTTTTAGCGAATTCTCAATTCTTTTTTGGCACTTTTCAACTGTCTCCAGAGGATGTGAATTTGTTTGTAAGCCTCTTCTGGGGAAAGTTTACCACCAGTTTGAAGGCTGCAAATGTAGTTCACCCGTTGAGCAAAATCTTGGAGATTAGCATTAAACACTAAATACTCTGGTTTAAATTGCCCGTAATATGGACTCCGAGGATATAGGAAATCACATAGTTCGGATAGCAAATCAGATTGTTGGTTCATAAGTATTTAGAGTATTACGGACTAGAAATTATTTAATTAGACAATTTAACAAAGCTTTTGCCGACCCTTTTGGCAAGCATTACAGGAAGAAGTTTGAGGTTTAAAGTCAATACAGTTGAGCGCCTGCTCAGAACAAGCTTTTTTTGGTTGTACAGTACATTTGAGGCGGTGGTCGTTAGTAAAATATTCACAGGCGTGGCAGGGAATTTGATGCAACCTTTGTAAATAATTGATCCCTTTTTTCAAGGTTAACCAGATACTCCACACAAATAGAAGCATAATTACCCAAGCACAGAAAGCGCAAAAGATTGTAGCTAGCATTATCTATCCTCATTAAATTTCTCAAAACATGCCTGCTGCCTACTGCATTCAACCGCAGGCATGGGGGATTATTTAGCTAAAGTTGAGCGAAATGAAACTAAGTATTGCTGATATATTGTGCTTTGATTTCGTGTGTAATTAAGGTTGGTAAAGACGTAGCATTCTACGTCTTTACATCATGTGTGCAAGTTTCTACATGACTAAATCGAGTTAATAGCGATCGCATCAAACACGGCAATACTAGTCAACAGTAGATAAGCAAAGATTGCTCCACCAATCCCACCAATCAAAAAGCCCTCAGTGAATTGACTCCATCTTTCAGTAGAATTGAGAGTCTGTGGCACTTTGGGAACTATTGCAACCGTTGCTGCTCGTGGATAGGCTTCTTGCTGTCTTACGAAAGTGGTAGTGCCATAAATCGAAAAACCAATTGTTAGGATGAGAATCAAACTGCCTGCGGACAATAAACCAACCAAGTTACCCACATCAGAATTGTGTAATGAACCGAATGAAGCTAATGTGACAAACGGACCAACTAACCAATAACCATGAGCCATGCCAATTTCCAATCCCCGCCATAGAGGAGATATACCGGGGCGGTAAATTGGCAAGTATTTGAGAAACCTCAGCGTCAAATCAGAAGAATTAACAGCGGTTGCTTGATTACTTGTTTGGCGATTCACCCGTGGCGACTGAACCATGTCACCATTTTTAAAATCAAATCCGCCTTCAATCGCACGGGCGCGGAGAGCGTGCCAAATGTGACCTAACAGAAATATGAGCGCTAGGACAAAATGGAAAGTTACTAACCAACCACGGCTGGAAACTATACCAGCAGAAGTTTCTATAGCTCTAATTGGACCATAGAAAACTTCAGGATAGACAGTGTTATTAACCGACGCAAAGTATGCCGCTAAAAAGCCCATGTACGCTACAGCACCAATGCTGTAAGACAGATAAGCTTCCCCTGAGTAAATCAAAATTCGGCGTGCCCAAGCAAACGGCTTAGTCAAAATGTGGAAAATGCCACCGCCAATTAACATCAAACCAACCCAAATGTGACCACCAACAACATCTTCTAAGTTATCGACAGCTGCCATTCCTTGTGCTCCCCAAACTCCAAACAGGTAGCCAAAGATGCGGAATGGGTTGAGTGTCGGATGATTGATTACCCTTACGTCTCCACCGCCAGCAGTCCAAGGGTCAAACAGTCCACCCCAAAACATCGCTTTAGCAACTAAAGCCAAAGCACCCAAACCTAAAAGCGTGAGGTGGATGCCCAGGATTGTTGTCATCTTGTCCTTATCTTTCCAGTCATAGCCAAAAAAGCCAGCCCAAGTAGGATTGTCTTCTAACACCTCTGGCCCCAGCAGAGAGTGATAAATACCACCGGCTGCCAAAATTACTGAAGGTATCAGATGCAAGACACTGATTACAAAGTAGGGATAGGTGCTAATGACTTGCCCACCAGCACCGACACCAAAACCGAGAGTCGCTAGATGAGGTAGTATGATTAATCCTTGCTCATACATTGGCTGACTAGGATTGAAGCGCGACAGTTCAAACAGTGTCATCCCTCCAGCCCATAACAAAATCAATGCAGAATGGGCAACATGAGCGCCAAGTAATTTACCCGATAGGTTAGTGAGACGAAAGTTACCAGCCCACCAGCCAACATCAGGTATTTGTTGCTTGTATGGGCTATCTTCAATTACTGCTGTCATTTCCAGAACTCCTTGAGAATTATTACAATTTATTTGAGCTTTTACCGGAAAGCAATTGAATATTATTAGCATTAACCAGAGATTAGCTAATTGGTTGCGGAATTACCGCCTCTTGACTCACCCTACCTTTGCGAAAATCGAACCCACGCGCCCGTAAGGCGTGCCAGATATGACCTTGGAGAAAGAAGAAAGCTAACCAAAAGTGGGCATTAGCTAACCAAGTCCGGGCGGTTACAAGGTCAGGGTCGAGTGATGAAAAGTACGGCACGATATTCTGCCTAACCACGAGCGCCGGGCCATAAAAAACTTCGGGATAAACAGTAGTATTTACCGACACGAAGAGAGTTGCGATAAAGCCCATCAGTGCTAAAGCACCCAGACTGTAGGATAGGTAAGCTTCTCCAGACCAAACAAATAGTGGATGTGTCCAGTTAAAAGGCTTAGTCACAATGTGAAAAAGTCCACCAAAAATCAACATTCCACCAACCCAAATGTGACCACCAACCACGTCTTCAAGGTTGTCAACGCCAGCAATCCAGAATTTACTAATTGCGCCAAACAGATAACCAAAAATCTCCGCTGGGTTTAATGTCGGATTTGTAATTACCCGCACATTTTCAACATTTGGGTCGTACAAACCCCCAAAATACATTGCTTTGGCGACTAACAATAATGCACCACAACCTAGTAAAACCAGGTGAATACCAAGGATTGTGGTCATTTTGCCCGTATCTGACCAGTCGTAGCCGAAAAAAGGAACTCTACCTTCCAATTTTTCGGGACCACGTAGGGAATGAAAGATTCCTCCAAAACCCAAAAAAGCTGAGGAAATCAGATGTAAAGCTCCGATTACGAAATAGGGATAAGTATCCACAACTGCACCATTTGCGCCAACACCCCAACCTTCAGTAGCTAGGTGAGGTAGCAAAATTAAGCCTTGCGCGTACATCGGTTCTGCTGGATTAAAGTGGGCTAGCTCAAATAAAGTCATGGCTCCCGCCCAGAAAACGATCAGACCAGAATGAGCGACGTGAGCGCCTAGTAATTTCCCCGATAAGCTAGTGAGTCTGGCATTACCAGCCCACCAAGGCGAGTCGGTGAGGTCTTGCTCTACCGATAGCGGACTTGTAGAAGTTCTCATCTGACTCCTTTCTAAATTTATTGAGAATTTTATTCAACAACTTTAGAAAAGAGTTTACACTAAAATTTAGATTAATGAAAGTAAATATCAATAAAGATTTTGAGCAGATACCTAACGTCGAACTGGTAGTCTGTCAAGATAAAAACCCTGTAGAGACGCGAAATTTCGCGTCTCTACAGGGTTTTTGGTATGCAACTAACCGTTAAAATTTAATTGACAGACTACTAGCTATAGCGTTTCCCAGCCGACTGAGGTACAAATTTATCTGTGTTTATCTAGCTTGAAAAGTTTTCTACGGCGTCAAGCTAAATTTGATACTTAATACTCAAGTTAATTTATGGCTTAATCTAAATCTTCAGATTAATATAGACTACGAATTGCTTGACAACTGCTTAGCAGCACAGAAAGAACAGACACCCCAGCGCTGGAGTTCGCCAGGTGGGGTAGGACATTGACACTGGGGACAAAGAGGTAAGCCATGCGATCGCGTTTGCATTGTCTTAGCCCAATGCCCAAAAGCAGAATTGGCGTCCTTAATAGTTGGTTTAACATCACGGTGGCTAACCTCATCACCGAGGTAACTGGGATGCTCGCACGGCAAAACCGTTTGTTGCTCTTTGCTTATTAAGGGTGAATGCTGCCAACCAGCAGTAGAGAAGCGAATATCAACCAAAGGCGTTGGTAGCTTTTCATTCAACTTTAAAAGCAATTGCGATCGCCCAAAACTCAGGTTTTGCGCCCAAGCAGCACTAGAAGTTGCTACCCACAAAACATCACGCTGAATCGACAATGGTTGAGTATGTGCCGCAACAACTGTGCCAACAACTTCCACCCAACACTTGAGTAAGCGTTGCAATGGTTGCTCCTGCCATTTAGCCTGCTTTTCTATAACGCCTAAAATATCATTAACTGATTTCAACGACATCTTTGAGAGTAATGAGTGCTGTTAGCTCTCTTCTCTACGAGAGGCTGCGCCAACGGAGCATTTAGCCCGTGCTGAGTAATGAGTATTAACTAAGAAACTATAGCGGTTTTTGATTAGACATCTCCATAAATTAAATATGCGTAACCTGAAACCCTTGTAGAGACGCGAAATTTCGCGTCTCTACATTCATTATCGGAGATGTCTATTGTATACAATACGCTCTTTTAGAACTCAGGAGTCAGGATAATTTTCTATTGTGGTTCCTGGCTCCTTTGAGTTGGGTGTATTTCATTCATCTTAAAATCGCCAGATCATTCTTTGTTGTGAATGATAATTCATCAGCGTCTATCTCTTAGATAATTTTCGCTAGTATTGGCACAAATGTATCTAAAGTTAATCCAGTAGTCTACGTTTGAGGCACAGAGGCAATGACTCAAAACCCGTTGATCGATTCCGGCACTCAATCGTCTAAAACACCTGGGTTGAAACCAGCACTAGCGGCAGCACTAGCGAGTTTAGAGGTGCAGCTAGATCAAGAGTTAGCTCGTTACCGACGCACGCGAACTGGTTCGAGGACATTAAACCAACCTCGCGTGGGGAATTACATCAGCAGTCAACCCCAGCAGTTTACTGCCTTTACTACAACATCAGATAAAACTCAGCCATCAATAGTGGAAATTAATACCAACGCGCCGCCTGCATCTGTACCCGCAAATCCTCAGGACAACTCAGCCCCAGCTATAGTAAAGGCTGAGGAACTGGATAATCACAAGATCCCCTCCAGCCCCGATGCCAAAACACAAACTCCTCCATCTCCACCTAATTCCAGCAGCATTGTCCCAGCAGTCGTTAAAGCTACTAACAGTGAAAATATCGTACGGACAGATAACACTCCCAAACAGCCAGATGACTATTTGGAATCTAGTGAAGCACTGCTGCGAAGTCTGACAGAAGAACAACCAGAAACGAAGAAGCCAGACAATTCTAGCGACAGTCTGCTATCACCTTTGGGTATCGGCTCTATATTGCTGCTACTAATGGCGAGTCTAACTTTGGGTTATGTAGTGTTCAATCCTAAAAGCTTGCCACAGTTGAATCTAAGCAAATTATCTAACGGCGACTCATCTCCCACAGCAGAAAATACTGAGGGAGTTGAGAGTAATGCTCAATCTCAGTCCCCGCCACAGCTCACACCCATACCTAAATATCCCAATCTAGCTGCTAAAGAGTTTCCAGAGGTGAGAGATCCCAATGATGTAGTTGGCTTAAAGCCGAAAGTCCAACCAAACCCGATCGCAGTGCCGAATCCAGTCGCTCCCGAAAACCCTGCAAATCCTCAAGTAGCATTGCCCAACCCGATCGCAGTTCAACAACCGACAAATCCGATCGCTACAACACCATTACCAAACCTAAATTCGCCTCCAACCTCAACGGCAAAAACCTCGCCTGAGCCAATCGCAACCCCACTAAAGCCGAATACAGAAATCAAACTAGCAGCAGATGGCTACTATCATATAGTGATCGATAATCAAGGACTACAGGCTTTAGCTTCAGCACGGCAAGTAGTTCCCGATGCTTATTTATCACGCAACCAAAAATTAATTTATCTGGGTGCTCTTAGGACTAAAGAACAAGTACAACGAAAGTTGCAAGAGTTACAAGCGAAGGGAATTAAAGCACGGATTGAGCAGCAATGAGTTGCAAAAATTTACGATACCATGAGGAAAACATCTACAATTAGCCCTGCCTATTGACTGGTAAAAAGCGAGAAATGCGGTCTTGGGCTTTGCTCAAGAGGAGCAATTTTTCTTTGAAAGTGAATGGAGAGCCGAGATGGAATTTATCAATCGTATCCTGCGGGTGATTCGGGCTAATCTCAATAGTTTGATAGGCAGTGCAGAAGATCCAGAAAAGATTCTGGAACAAACTGTTATAGAAATGCAGGAAAATCTGCTGCGATTGCGGCAGGGTGTAGCACAAGCGATCGCTACTCAAAAACGCACCGAAAGACAGACAGCAGCTACTCAGTCTCAAGCAGAAGAATGGTATCGCCGCGCCCAATTAGCACTGCAACAAGGCAACGAACTTCTAGCACGGGAAGCTCTCACCAAACGCCAAGCTTATCAAGAAACCGCTAAAGCTCTCTCTGCCCAGATAGAGCAGCAAAACGATATAGTAGCTAGGCTAAAAAAGGATATGCGATCGCTAGAGTTAAAAATTTCCGAAGCGAAAACTAAAAAAGATATGTATATTGCTCGCGCCCGTTCTGCCGAGGCGTCTTATCGACTCCAGGAAATGCTCAGTGGAGTTTCTGCCACTAGTAGTCTGAATGCATTTGAGCGCATGGAAGAAAAAGTTTCCCAAATAGAAGCCAAATCAGAGGCGATCGCTCAACTTGGTAGCGACGACCTAGAAAAACGCTTTGCCTCCTTAGAATCTACTAATAATGTTGATGCCGAATTGGCAGCAATGAAAGTACAGGTTTTAAATCAGGCAGAAAATACACAGCAGGACAATCGCCTGATCGAAGGAAACCAGAACACGGCTCTGCCTCCCCAGCAGCAGTTACCCAAAACTCAAGACCTTTAGAAGTTTGGGTAACTAGCGCAACTGGAGCATATCTTAAATAATTAAAAGAGTTGCTAGGAGGTACCGATCCAACCTGGAAAGATTACATTGAAATAGGTAGCTATTAATTACTAAAAAAGCTAACTGTCCGACAAAGCGCGTAAACCACAGAAGGAAAAACAAAGTTATGGGATTATTTGATCGCATTAAGCGAGTAGTCGGTGCTAACCTCAACGATTTGGTCAATAAGGCAGAAGATCCCGAAAAAATGCTAGAACAAGCCATCCTGGAAATGCAGGAAGACTTGGTACAGTTGCGTCAGGGAGTTGCCCAGACCATTGCTACCCAAAAACGTAGCGAAAAACAGTATAATGATGCCCAAAATGAAATTAATAAGTGGCAACGCAATGCCCAATTAGCGCTGCAAAAAGGTGACGAAAACTTAGCACGACAAGCCCTAGAACGCAAAAAAACTTACACTGACACTAGCGCAGCGCTCAAAGCTAGTTTGGATACGCAAAGCACTCAAGTTGAAACCCTCAAGCGTAACTTAATCCAACTGGAAAGCAAGATTTCTGAGGCCAAAACCAAGAAAGAAATGCTCAAAGCTAGAATCACCACTGCCAAAGCTCAAGAGCAACTCCAAAGCATGGTGAGTGGGATGAATACCAGCAGTGCAATGTCTGCCTTCGAGCGGATGGAAGAAAAAGTCTTGATGCAAGAAGCTCGTGCCCAGTCGGCAGGAGAGTTGGCGGGTGCAGACTTAGAAACCCAATTCGCACGTTTGGAATCTGGCAGCGATGTTGATGATGAATTGGCAGCTTTAAAAGCACAAATGCTACCACCTGCTAGTTCACCAAATCAACCTCAACTGCCACCGCAACAACAAACCACTGCTCCTAAGTCTAATGAAGTTGTTGATACCGAGTTAGATTCTCTACGCAAGCAATTGGATCAAATGTAACATTGACAAAAAACTTATTTAAGCTAGTCCCACGCCTGTTGGTTGTGGGATTTTGCATCAATTGTTAATTGTCAGTTGTTTGTTCTTTTCCACTGACTCTCAGATTGGGATAGAGTATTGTGTGTGCCAACTTTGATCGATGTCACCTGATGGAGACTGCAATGAGTAAGGGTGTAATCACCATAAGTGATGCTGAGTTTGAAACCGAAGTGTTAAAAGCCGATCTGCCAGTATTGGTTTACTTTTGGGCTTCCTGGTGCGGCCCTTGTCAATTGATGTCGCCAGCAATTAACTCAGCGGCTACCGCATATAGCGATCGCCTCAAAGTCGTTAAAATGGAAATTGACCCAAATCCACTCACTGTCAAGCAGTACCAAGTGGAAGGCGTGCCCGCTCTCAGGCTAATCCAAGACGAGAAAGTTTTGATATCCACCGAGGGAGTCATCGGTAAAGACAAATTACTCGACCTCCTAGATACTCATTTAAATAGCAATTAGTCATTAGTTATTAGTGAGCCAGTGCAATCTTCTTCCTTGGGAAAAGACCGCGCTGACTCACAAAGGACAAAGGACAAAGCGCAAAGTTTGAGCCGTTCGCGGAGCGTCTCGTAGAGAGGCTTCCTCGGATCAAAACTTTGTAAGAGAGGACAAATGACTAACATCCAATTTGCAAAACGTTTACAACCCCTGCAATCCAATGTATTTGCTGATATGGACAGGGCCAAGGCGGTGGCTTTGGCCGCTGGACGACAGTTAATTGATCTGTCGCTAGGGTCTTCTGATTTACCAGCTGAGGCACATGTTATTGAGGCGATCGCCCAGTCTCTACATGATCGCAGTACCCACGGTTACTTGCTGTTTAGTGGCACTCAAGCGTTTCGCCAAGCCGCAGCCAACTGGTACGAACAAAAATTTGGCGTCAAAGTCGATCCGCAAACTGAGGTTTTGCCCCTGATTGGTTCCCAAGAAGGCACAGCCCATTTACCACTAGCATTGCTCAATCCAGGAGATTTTGCCCTACTGCTAGATCCAGGTTATCCCTCCCATGCTGGGGGAGTCTACCTAGCCAGCGGTCAAATCTATCCGATGCCACTACGGGCAGAAAACGGTTTTTTACCAGTGTTTGCCGATATTCCTGCCCCCGTCTTAGCCCAGTCGCGGATGATGGTTTTAAGCTATCCTCACAATCCTACCGCTGCGATCGCGCCTTTATCTTTCTTTCAAGAAGCTGTTGCCTTCTGTCAAGAACACAATCTCGTCCTAGTTCACGATTTCCCCTACGTGGATTTGGTATTTGAGGCTGGGGACTGGGGAAAAGGGAGCAGGGGAGAATCATTAATGCCCTATGCCCCATCTCTAGTCCCTTCAGTTCTGCAAGCTGATCCAGATAAAAGCGTCTCCATTGAATTTTTTACCCTTTCCAAGTCCTATAATATGGGCGGCTTCCGCATTGGCTACGCCATTGGTAATGCCGAATTAATTAACGCCTTACGCCAGGTAAAAGCAGCTGTTGATTTTAATCAATATCGAGGGATTTTAAATGGTGCGATCGCTGCTCTGAGTGGGCCTCAAGCTGGGGTGAAATCTGCTGCCGCTACCTTCCGTCAACGCCGTGATGCTTTCATTAATGCTTTACACAGTATTGGCTGGCACGTTTCCACTCCCAAGGCCACAATGTACATCTGGGCAAAATTGCCCTCACCTTGGAGTCAAAACTCTATAGAATTTTGTACCCAGCTAGTCAAACAGACTGGTGTAGCTGCTTCACCAGGTGCTGGCTTTGGCAAATCTGGGGAAGGGTATGTCCGCTTTGCCTTAGTGCATGAGCCACCTTTGTTAGAAACTGCTGTGGAAAGAATTGCTCAGTTCCTTCATTGAATTTTTTCTCAAGCTAAACGCCAAAGTCTACAAATGGAACACGCGGTAGGGGTGTGCAGATGTCTGTCCCTACAAATGACTGTATTCTAGTGAACTGGAATAAACGTAATGTAATTTTAATTACTTCTAATTTACAGCAAGGTATGTATGATTACGTATAAAAATATCTAAATATTCGTCATCTTTTTATTGATAATCAGCAGGAACTTTACCCAATCAAGTCTCCCCATTTCTTAAACTGGGTTTGTACGCGAAGCTACCAAACGCAGCTAACAATGCTGGTCACGCTTTCAAGCAGCCGTATTGCTATAAAGTCTGTAGTCAAGGCAGCCAAACCCTAGAAGCGGCACTAGTTTAAAACTTAACTTCCAAACTGACGGAGACTTGAAAAAAATGAAAATGACTTTTGAAAAACTTGTAATTGGTGCCTCAATAGCTATTAGTGTGAGCGCGATCGCTACTGTACCAGCACAAGCTGGCACGCTCACTGGCGCTAGTATAGGTGGAACAGCAGCAAGTGATTATTTAGTCTATGATGTCCAAGGTAACAGCACCAAGCTCGTCGGCAATACCTCCGCGAATGTCCAAAAAGTCCTAGATGGAAGCTCTGGAAACCCTACTGGAAACGTAGAGTTGCGAGCTACCAGTGAAGGAGCGGGTTTTGATTTCACTAAAAACACTACCTTGACAGGGCAAATTGGTGGCAAAAGTATTACCTTGAGCAGTCTGACAGCAACAGATTGGTTTAGTACTGGGTCTGGATTAAGTACAAGCTATGGTGCACAGAATTTTGCAAATACTTGGTTTAACCAATTTTATAATGCAGCTGGTCTAGCAGCCAATGAATCTGCAATTAAATTGGCACTGACCCTACCAAGCTTGACCCCTAGCTCGGTTATCCGCCAGCAAGCCTTTAACGCATTTTTGGGTATTAATGGTTTCCAACGCTCTAGCGACCCTAATATCTCTTACGTTAATCAAAATGACACCACTGGCGACATCCAAATTGGGTTAGCTGGTCACTACAATTTAAAAGATTACTATGCTCCTCTGTTAGGAAACTTTGGTAATTTTCTCAAAAATGGATTCCAAGCCAGTGAAGTTGTTAAAGTTACCTACAATGACAAGACTGATTTCCTTTACAACTTTTCTGCCACGGCAAGTGGACTAACTAACAGTGCAGGGTTAGGCGCTGATGGAAAGTCTCATAGTGGTAACTATGAAGTCACCATCAAAGGTGTGCCTCCCACAGCAGTACCAGAACCCTCGGTCATAGTTGGTCTGTTGGGTATGGCTGGTGTCTTTGCCACACAACGCAAGTTGAAAAAAGCGTCTATTTAAAACTGTGGTTTCAACACTACAAACAATAAAGGGAGCTAATAGCTCCTTTTTTTATGACCACTTTCAACTATAAAATATAAATTAAAATAGTCAATTTAAATTTAATGTACATATTCAAACTTAGTAAAAGCTAATCATTAAGTTATAACTTCAATAAGCTAATAAAAATTAATAATAAATTGATAACATCAATAATTAATCTGTAGGGCTGTTCATGAAATAAAATCTACCTAATAATAAGAGGGGATTAAGTGGAAATGGCATGAGTAAACACATTTATACTTAATATTTACTTGATAAATGCTTTATTAAATCGGCATAAAAACATAATTTTTCTTAAAATAGAGAAAGATTACCTAACTTGGGTTGTGAAAATACCTACTCAAACACTACCGCTGGTTAAAGAACCCGAAAGACTAGAAAGCCGTCTAGCCGAAATTCCGCCGGAACCGGGAGTATATTTTATGCGAGACAGCAACGATCGCATAATGTATATCGGGAAATCGCGCAAGTTGCGATCGCGTGTCCGTTCCTATTTCCGGGACTCGCACAATCACAGCGAGCGTATAGCCACAATGGTGAAGCAGGTGACAGAAATTGAATTTATTGTCACCGATACTGAGGCTGAAGCTTTAGCGCTGGAAGCAAATTTGATCAAGCAGCACCAGCCATACTTTAACGTGCTGCTCAAAGATGATAAAAAATATCCCTACGTTTGTATCACTTGGTCAGAAGATTATCCTCGGATTTTTATCACCCGCAAGCGCCAATTCGGTAAAGAGAAGGATAAATTTTATGGCCCTTATACCGATTCTGGTCTATTGCGAGAAATATTACGCCTGTGCAAGCGGATCTTTCCCCAGCGACAACGACCTCAACCACTGTTCAAAGATCGTCCTTGCTTGAATTATGATTTAGGGCGGTGTCCGGGTGTGTGTCAACAACTGATTTCATCAGAAGAATATCGCAAAATTGTACAAAAGATAGCGATGGTTTTCCAAGGTCGGACTCAGGAATTGATTGATATCTTGACAGAACAGATGCAAGCAGCAGCAGAGGGGTTGAACTTTGAGTCAGCAGCGCGAATTCGTGATCAAATTACTGGGTTAAAGTCCTTGACTGCCGATCAAAAAGTGTCGCTACCAGATGATACAGTTTCGCGGGACGCGATCGCAGTAGCAGCCGACGAAAAACACGCCTGCATTCAATTATTCCAGATTCGCGCTGGGCAATTGGTAGGACGCCTAGCATTTGTGGCGGATACTCATGCAGAACCGGGAGCTATCTTACAACGAGCCTTAGAGGAACATTACCAAACTGCTGACTCGGTGGAAATACCCACAGAGATTTTGGTACAACACGAGTTACCAGACGGGGAGATATTGGCGGATGTCTTGACTCAGCGTAGAGGAAGAAAAGTAACAATTTTGGCTCCTCAGCGACAAACCAAGGCAGAATTAATTGAGATGGTAGAGCGAAATGCTCAATATGAATTGCAAAGAATGCAGAAATTGAGCGATCGCAATCAGCAAGCAATGGAAGATTTAGCTGCGATTCTCGATTTACCAGAGTTACCCCACCGGATCGAAGGTTATGACATTTCCCATATTCAAGGGTCAAATGCTGTAGCTTCCCAAGTTGTATTTATAGATGGCTTACCCGCCAAGCAACACTATCGCCACTATAAAATTAAAAATCCTACAGTAACAGCAGGACACTCAGATGATTTTGCCAGTCTTGCTGAAGTCATTCAGCGCCGATTTCGCAAGTATGGCACTAGTGAAGGCGCTACAGCTCCCCAATTAACACGTTTGGGTAATCCTGACTGGCCAGATTTAATCATGATAGATGGTGGTAAGGGTCAGTTATCATCAGTTGTTGCTGTTTTACAAGAGATGAATTTGTTAGAGGACTTGCGAGTTGTTAGTTTGGCGAAGCAGCGAGAGGAGATTTTTTTACCGGGAGAATCTAAACCGTTGATAACTGATGCAGAACAACCAGGGGTACAGTTATTGCGGCGGTTGCGGGATGAAGCACATAGGTTTGCGGTAAGTTTCCATCGCCAGCAACGCAGTGACAAGTTAAAGCGATCGCGTTTAGATGAAATTCCCGGTTTGGGACACCATCGACAAAAGCAGCTTTTGGGGCATTTTCGCTCAGTTGACTATATTCGGCAAGCGACACCGGTACAAATAGCTGAGGTTTCGGGAATTGGCCCCCATTTGGCTCAAGAAATTTACGATTATTTTCATCCCTCTTGAAGTAGACAGAGAGACTATTAGTCTTACGTCAAGGACAATCAGGGAGATGAGAAGAAATTATGGGTAATTAATACTTGGGACAACTCATTACCAAAAACTAGATTAGTAGACATAGCCAATGCCTTTAATCACTAGGATTGGAAATCTTGATTAAAGCGTCTCACCAAAATTTAATCTCTCATAGTACAGCAGTTTTTAATTGAATAGACCACACGCATAGGGGCACAACATAACTGTGCCTCTAAAATGATTGCCGCAAATTTAGGTTGCATAAATTGGGCAAGCAGGATGCTCCCAAGTCCTGAGCACCGTCTGTACCCCTACTCAAAAGCCAAGCTACACGCAGCATTGACCATAGAAGAAGTTGCGGCTAGAAGCTTCCGCTCGTCCTTCTCTGCACTCCACAGGACTTCTATTTAATATGAAGGTGCAAATTAGATAATTTTTAACTTATCATCTAGCTCAAATATTAATTAAATCTTAAGAGCAAAATTTAGTTACTAAAGATACAGTATTTTCTTGCTTTTAATTTTTGAATAAAAGAACAGCTTTTTGTTTTTTTGTTTGAAATGACTATAAATCAGCTTATCTCAAGGTATTAGTGGTAGGGATCGCTATATCTCTAAGCAGTGTTCATTCAACAAAATAGTTTATATATCTAAAGTAGGATTGTAAAATGACTGAAATACTAAGATAATGAATAAAGATATCAAAACAAAAAATTTGAAAACTAAAATCTTGTTTAAGATAAACAACTAATATTACAGGTGTTTGTTAACTTGGGTAGAACCAGATTTTTTACTGGTTTAACTTATGTTTTACCTAAATCAAAAATAATTACAACCAGGGATTTTAAAATGCAGACAGTACAAAATATCTACTGCCCAAATTGTGGTAGCCAAGCGGAGCGTTATTATATTTCTGATAGTCAATTAACTCGGACACAATGCCCAAGTTGTGACTACTTAATGATTAGTTGCACTCGCACGGGCAGAGTAATTGAGGCTTATGCCCCCGGTATTTATGCACACCGCTAGAAATGAAAAATTAAAAATTGGAGAATTTTTTCTCTAATTTTTAATAGACTTATTGAAAACTTATATTATCCAGGTTTTTCCAATATATATAGTAGATAGAATTTATAACAAGATAAGCAAAAAAATCCTAGTCTAAACTTTTGTTTATTATTGTTGTATTCTAGACTGGTTCAAAAACGAGTATTCGTGATCATAGAAACTATTAAAGCTATGCAGTGAAATGTAAATTTTTACACCAGCAAATATCATCGCATAAACACGATTTTTTGCACGCTTCAGTAAAAGTCCGGCAATAAGCTATATAAAGTTTTACAGAAATCACGACTTATCCCCAAATAGGAACATCTCACAGGTTTTCCTTCTGTCTTCTCAGTTCCTGCTGTTGTATTCTCAGTTGTTGCTGTCGGCCAAATTCTTGCTGTCGGTTAAATTCTTGCTGTCTTCTCAGTTCCTGCTGTTGTAATCTCAGTTGTTGCTGTTGGCTAAATTCTTGTTGCTGTAGTCTCATTTCTTGCTGTTGCTGTCTAAATTCTTGCTGTCGTCTCATTTCCTGTCGTTGTCGGCTAAATTCTTGCTGTTGTAGTCTCAGTTGTTGTTGTTGTGGGTTTTGAAGGTATAACTGTAGCCATGTTTTCTGAACCTGCTCTTGTGTTTGCTGATCTCGTTCCTCTTGTTGTTGTCTAATTCTTTCTGGAAATGAGTTTTGCCTTTGAGGATTAGTCTCAATTATTTCTGCATAAGCACGAGAACTAATTGGCAAAAGTATTGTAAGAATGATGAATAGTAACCCTGACTTAGACATGAATAAGCCATTCACGATGCAGTTTTCTCCTTAATTGTTATAGGTTAGTTTGAGCGATCGCTCAAATCCTAAGATAACAATTTCTAGCGCTGCCTGATTGCAGTAATTGCTAACCTTCTAAGCTTAAGTAAACTGACAGTGATGCAGAGTCTAACTAACCGCCAGTAGCTGATCGCCGCCAGTTTCCAAACAAGATAACCACTAAGCTCTTCGGCATTGAAATTGCACATTATGAGCGTTAAGGCTGTCAAGGGGAGCCAGCGTCTTGGGCGGGTTTCCCGACTTGTGGCGACTGGCATTCAAAACGGCAACGAGTCCAGACTCAACTTTGACTTTGGAACGCCAGTTGCTTCTCCTAAGGGAGACGCTCCGCGAACAAGTCGGGCATTGCCCGCAAGGGCGCACTGGCTCCTCTTGACTCTGGACGATCATAACGAGTAAATATGCAAAATAAATGTGTTTTAGCTTATCTAGTAGACATATCCAAAAATGGATGTAGAGACGTAGCACTGCTACGTCTCTACAAGGGTTCTGGATAACGTATATTTAATTTCACTCCTATGTCTAGTAAATTCAGTTTGTGCAAAAAGTTTAATTCTTACTTGCTCTGAGTTGTCCACAAGCAGCATCGGCTTCTAAACCACGGGAGTAACGGACACTAACAGCAATATTTTGCTGTTTGAGGATGTTGACAAAAGCTTGAATGCGATCGCGGTTGGGGCGTTTGTAGTCAACTTCCTGAATAGGGTTGTAGGGAATCAAATTTACATGACTTTGAAATCCTCTGAGACATTTTGCCAGTTCCAATGCATGTTCTGGTAAATCGTTGACACCAGCGAGAAGGATATATTCAAAACTAACTCGGCGTCCAGTAATTTCCACATATTCCCGACATTCCGCCAGCAAATCTTCTAGAGGATAGGCGCGGGCGCTGGGGATAAGTTTTTCTCGCAGTGCTTGGTTGGGAGCATGGAGACTAACGGCAAGAGTGACTTGCAAATTGTGTTGGGCAAACTGACGGATGCGATCGCGAATACCAACTGTTGAGACAGTAAGCGATCGCGCTCCTATACCGATATCTTGATTAAGTGATTTAAGAGCTGCTAAGACATTCTCAGTATTCAACAACGGCTCACCCAGTCCCATAAACACCACATTGCTAACCCGTTGCTGAAAATCTTCTTGCACAGTCAACACCTGATCAACAATTTCATATCGCGCCAGGTTGCGTTTGTAGCCTCCTTTACCAGTAGCGCAAAAATCACACGCCATCGGGCAACCCACCTGAGTAGATACGCAAACTGTCAGACGGGATTTTGGGCCTTTTTCCCCTCCACCAAAGGTGGGGATGCCAACAGTTTCAATAATTTGACCATCTGTGAGTTTTAGAAGATACTTGACCGTACCATCAGGTGCCACTGCACGGTAGTGTAAAGTTGAGCGCCCAATAGGGATTTCTGCAAGTTCCCCACGCCAATTCTTAGGGAAGACAGAGATATCAGATAGCGATCGCACTCCCTTTTGATAAATCCATTCATGCAGTTGCTTTCCTCTGTAACTAGGTTGTCCCTGCTGCTGCACCCAAGCGGTTAACTCAGCAACCGAAGCACCTAGTAGAGGAATTAGTTCTGATTTTTCTGGATTGTGTGAGTCAACCGGAGATACAAGAGGCGTAGCAGACATAGGAGATCAAGAATTGATACTGGATCTCTATCCTATAACTTCTTGTTCAAAGCTGGAGTTGACTGGACAGCTTTTTGCCTAACTGGAATTTCAATCCAGAATTTTGTTCCTTTTCCAAGTTCCGAAATACACTCTATTTTCCCGCGATGCTTATCTACAACGATTTGATAGCTGATTGATAATCCTAAACCAGTGCCTTGTCCCACAGGTTTAGTTGTGAAAAAAGGGTCAAATATTCTTTGCTTAACGTTTTCTTCCATCCCTGAACCATTATCTTTAATACTGATGATTATGCGCTGTTGATTTTCGAGGTGAGTTTGGATGGTAATACGGCTGGATTGCTTTGCAATTCCTTGTTTTGAACACACTTTTTCCTGATAGCGCATAGCATCAATTGCATTACTTAAGATATTCATAAACACCTGATTTATTTGTCCGGCATAACATTCTACAAGAGGTAAATCACCATATTCTTTGATAATTTTAATTGGCTGATAACCAGATTTATCCTCTAGACGATGTTGCAAAATCAATAGTGTATTATCGATACCTTCATGAATATCAACAGGTTTCATCCCTGCTTGATCGAGTCGTGAGAAGTTCCGTAAATTTAGGACAATCTCACGAATACGTTTAGCACCAACTTCTAAGGAAGATAAGGTTTTTGGTAGGTCTTCAATGATAAAGTCTAGGTCACTTTTTTTAAGTAAAGCTTCAATTTGCGGGTGAGGTTGAGGATAAAATTGCTGGTATATCTGGATTAAACTCAGCAAATCCTGAGTGTATTCATTAATATATTTGAGGTTGCCATAAATAAAGTTTACTGGGTTATTAATTTCGTGGGCAACACCAGCAACTAATTGACCCAGACTAGACATTTTTTCAGTTTGAATTAGTTGCGATTGTGTCTGTTGCAACTCCTTGAGAGCCTTTTCTAACTTTTGTGCTTGTGTTTCGGCAGTCTTAGCTAGATATTCTTGAATTTGTAGCGCGTTTTCTAACTGCGCCTGTCGCTGAGTCAGTTCATCTGTTAATTTCTGAATATCCTCCAAAGCTGTGTTTTTAGCTTGTAGCAAAAAAATCAAGTCAACAGTCTGGTCATGAATTGCAAAGTCTTTCAGCTTCAAATTATAGTTAGCTAAAGTAGCTGTATTATTTACCAAAACAGAGCAAAGAAAAACCATAATTTCCTGCTCAGGAACATACATCATTTGCCCTTTAAGAATCATCTTGTTATGCAAAGATTCAAACATAAATAAAGAGCTAAACCGTTTGGCGATCGCTATAAAATCAACCTGAATCTTTGGACGTATAATCTGAAAGTTTTGCTCAATTAAACTGCCTACTAAAGGGTCTGGATGAATACGTTGCAAAACCTCTCCTACCTGTACAATCTTCATTTCACGATTGAACACAATATGAAATGGAAAGGCTTTCGCAAACAACTGTGGTGGAAGACTGAACTGAGGATAAATCATAACGTAGTCAGTTAGGTTTATACTCAATCAAAAAAGCATCATGCTCCGCTCCCTCTTCCCGACTTTGAGTTTGGACAATATTAACTTCTGTGTTGAACCTTGTCCCCAAACCCTTGAGCAAACCGACAACCATTGCAGCTAGTCCGTGACGACTAGAATGGTAGTGCAATTTTAAAGAATTTTCTTTTGTTTCAGTACACTCAAATGAAGGAGGATGATATTCTGGGAAATTGATACTAAGACGAGTATGAAGCTCATCCAAATTTTCCAAGAATTCAGGTAATGTATCGCCACCCATGTCCATCATTGCACCGTAGCCAGCCTTGCCAGTGTACTGTATCCAATATTCTCCAAAGGCTTGCATAATTTCAGCACTAGATAAGCCGACAACTTCACTTGTCGCCTTCACTAGTTTGTGAGTTAGGTCATCAGGATAGGGTTCCATCCTCAAGAAAGTATCTGTTTTGACTTCAGCTTTTTGTTTAATAGTCTGCCAGATTTCTTCACCAAAGCGATCGCACACCAGATCACGAATCGCTTTGTTTATTAAGCCGTACATTCAGACATCCTATTATTTATATATCTTTTATTTCATAGTACACAGTCAAGCTGTCAAATTAACTTTTATCTTGCAAAGAGGATACCAAATCAATTGGAAAAGCTGCCGTGTTAACTTCTAACTTGCTTCGCTAAAAAGGAAGCAATTGATATAATTTATTCCGACTGAAACTTTATAGAAAGCGGCGGTAAACTCCATCCTGCAAGTTGCGTGGAGTTTTTCATGCTTATTAGCTTTGTCTGCTTGCATATACAGCAGTTTGCAACTAAATGAGGTACAAAACCAAGGACTCAAAACTGAAATTATTCTTCTCCCTCCTGCAAGAACTGCTGCTGTACATAAAGCGATTTTGCAACCGAATTAACCAAAAGTTGAGCCGTCCCAGCCCCACATTGCACCCTTGGCATCTGCAAATTCTATGTATATCCGATTTTTAGCCACACCTAGCGTTTGATTAATCTGCTGGCAAAAATCCTGACTCATAGCCTCGGTTTGGTCTGGCTTCATTGTACCGACGCTCTTAATTTCAACGTAGCAAACAGGCTCAGTAGTTCCTGCAAATGTCATATGGATTCCTGGTTCAAACGCAGTCATTACATAGGATTCTGGTTTTCCCAGATGTTTAGCTAACTTGGTAGATAGGCTTAAAAGCATTGACTCAACTTCAGCTTTTTGAGGAGCAGATACAGAAGTTTGTACTTTAATTAATGGCATAATACACGCTTCAATGATGAGACGAACGAAATAAATGACTATGTTCAGGATGATATAAACGCGATCGCCCTTTTGCTGGCAACAGTGCTGGACTAATTAAATAAAGTGTAGTGCGAATCAGCTGTTCTTTATGAGTACAATCTGCCATTTGGTCAAGGGGGACAACTCTGATTTTTTCATCGGGCCATCCTATCCGAAAGCAAATCGCCACTGGGGTTTCGGCTGGGTAATGTTCCAGTAGTTTGGCTTGGGCATTTTCGACATGACGCGCACTCAGATACAAGCAGAGGCTAGCCTGATGTGCTGCAAGAGTAGCTAATTCTTCGGTGGCGGGGACTTCTGTACGCCCGCTGATCCGCGTCAGGATGATGGTTTGGACTAAACCGGGGACAGTTAGTTCTACTTTGAGTTTGGCAGCTGCGGCTTGAAAAGCGCTAATACCTGGTATGACTTCAAAAGGAATTTCCGCCTCTGCTAGAAGCTGCATTTGCTCATGGATGGCGCTGTAGAGACTGGGGTCACCGGAATGAAGACGAACAACAGATTTTTGCGATCGCACTCTTGCTATCATGATCGGCAAAATCTCTTCTAAAGTCTGATTCGCAGTCCTAATTATCTCCGCATCTTTTCGGCAAAGCTCCAAAATCTGTTCGGGCACTAAGGAATCAGCAAATAAAATCACATCGGCAACAGCCAATAGTTTCTGCGCCTTGACCGTCAATAAATCTGGATCTCCAGGGCCTGCTCCCACAATGTACACAGATGGTTCTACAGGATATAGTGTTTTTTTATAACAAATATTTTCGGTATATTCATGCTTATCAGAACACACAGCAATTCCTCAAAAAATTTTTGATATTTTCTCAGTATCTTTCCGGATTCACCCTCTTTCCCTAGTAGAGAGTAATGGTAGATGCACCCTGGTTAAGCCCTAGAGAAAACTCTGGGGCATTTTTTATTTTTGGGTCAAGAGACGCGATTAATCGCGTCTGTACAAGAGTCAAGAGTTATTATTCTTCTCCTGCTCCCCCTCTCCCTATCCCCCATCACCTTTAGTGGGAGGAACTACATCGGGCAAAGGGCGGTTGATCAAGTAAAGCCAAGCTAATCCAGCTAATCCAAAGAAAATTCCTAAGCTACTTACTACTTGTGCCATCCGCAACGGCCCCAGCATCAAGCTATCAGTACGAAAACCTTCAATCCACAGGCGTCCTAAGCTGTAGGCCGGCCAGTAAAGTAGAAATAGAGTGCCTACTTTCAGGCGTGGCTTGCCAGATAAAGAGCGAAAAAATAACGTTATCAACAGCGTAAACACCATTAAATCCCACAGAGATTCATAGAGGAAGGTGGGATGAAAGTAATCGAAATTCTCATACTCTAGGGGACGACCGACGCATCTTTGCATAACCTTATCGAAGTTGCACGGAATATATAGCTTCCAAGGTAAATTGGTGGGACCGCCAAAAGCTTCCGAGTTGAAAAAATTGCCCCAACGTCCGATCGCCTGCCCTAAAATCAGCGAAGGTGCTACCAAATCCGCCAGTTGCCAGAAAGAGACTTGCTTAAGTTTGGCAAAAATTAACGCTGCTAAAACGCCACCGATAATCGCTCCGTGAATGGCAATGCCTCCTTCCCAAATAGCAAATATACTTCCAGGATTTGGGGCATATTGTGACCACCGAAATAAAACGTAATATAGCCGTGCGCCAGGAATTGCCCCAATCAATAACCAAAAGAACAAATCACTCAGCAACTCAGGATTAACATTGCGGCGCTTTGCCAAGTACTGAGAAAGCATGACACCAATTAACACTGCTGTGGCAATCAATAAGCCATACCAGCGGATAGTTATTGGCCCTATTTTCACCAGAATCGGTCCCGGAGAAGTAAATTGAAATGCCAAGGGCAAAATGGAAAAATCCAGTACCATGCAAAATTACCTAGAAGATTTCATAAAGTATCCACGCACTTTGCTTAGTACGGGTTTTTTACGTCGCGGCTGCTGTAGCTACTCTTGAATCCTCCACAAGGAAGGTGGAGACGTAAGTAGAGCTTAGGCATCTACGTTTAGAAGTCTAGTTCCTAATGCCTAGTTCAGCATAACTTGTACCACCTCAACAATTGACTTTAGGACTCTTGCTTAGAACAGAGATGGTAAATTTGAGTAAGTTACACAAAACGCTTTCGATATAATCACTTAAACAACTTTGATATATTTAAGATAGTGATTGCTATTTATCCTGGTAGCTTCGACCCCATCACCTTGGGACACCTTGACCTCATTGGGCGCGCTAGTCGGCTGTTTGAGCGGGTGATTGTCGCAGTATTGCGGAACCCCAACAAAATGCCACTATTTAGCGTACAGCAACGGCTAGAACAGATCAGTCTTTCTACACAGCATCTACCTAATGTAGAAGCAGACAGCTTTGACGGACTGACTGTCAACTACGCTCAAATGCGACAAGCACAAGTTTTGCTGCGGGGTTTACGAGCGGTATCAGACTTTGAAATAGAATTGCAGATGGCTCACACGAATAAAACTCTTTCTACTCAAATAGAGACTGTTTTTTTAGCAACCTCAAATGAGTATAGTTTTTTAAGTAGTAGTGTGGTAAAAGAGATTGCAAGGTTTGGTGGCTCTGTCGATCATCTCGTTCCCCCACACATTGCCCTAGATATATACCAATGCTACAATCACAACTCTCCAATGTTGAATCCAATCACAACGGAAGCAATCCCCCTCAAGAGTATCCCAATGGAAACTCCCACGGAGAAGCTCCGCGAACAGGAAGCGTAGATATTCAGCAGGAACTCGATCGCCTAGAGGAAATGGTTCTCTCTAGTTTGCGGATTCCACTGACAGGACGCACGCTCATAGATGAAGAACAACTGCTAGATCAGCTAGATTTTATTCGGCTTTCTTTACCATCAGTTTTTCAGGAAGCAGCAGCGATCCTAGAACAAAAGGAGGAAATTCTGCTAGAAGCAGAAGAGTATGGCCAGCAGGTTGTTGAAGCAGCGCAAGCAAAAAGAGCGCAGATTTTGACTGAAAGCGATATTATCAGACAGGCAGAACAAGAAGCTGAACAACTGCGACGACAAGTGCAACAAGAATGTGAGGCGATCATGCAAGAAACCCTTGCTGAAATTGACCACAAGCGCCATGCTTGTCAGCAAGAGTTAGAGGAAATGCGACAAACTGCGATCGCACAAGCTCAAGAAATCGAAGATGGTGCTGATGGATATGCCGATGGCGTTCTAGGAAATATCGAGCAGGATCTTCAAGATATGTTGCGAATTGTTACAAATGGACGGCAACAACTGCGAGCAGATACCTCTGTACAGCGTAATTCACCTCCTGGGAAGAGGAGATAGAGGATCTAAAAAGAGATGGAAAAGAATTATAGGTTGGGTTTTGCTGCTGCTTAACCCAATAAATTTCATGAAAAATTTTGAGCTTTCATAAATTAAGCCTAACCTACTTGGTAATAGAGTTAAAATTGGGGCTGGCAATTAAGCAGGATTTTTAATAAATGCTTACTCTAGCTCAAGTTAATTTTGGAATAAATGTAGCCGGATTAATTGGAATTATTTATTTACTATTGGCAATAGTTTATTTTATTTTAATGCTAGTTTGGCTAGTACCAAGGGGAACCAGACTTGCAGGTTCGGCTTTAGCACTTTACCTTATCCAAGTGATATTTACGCCCATTGTATTGTTATTATGTGGGTTTATTTTATTGTTTCAAGGCTGGCGTCTAGATCCAATTCTTCAGTTTGAGCAATTTTTATTGTTGCTATTAATTATTTACCTAACTATCAAAGATATTGTAATTAATGCAGTTTACAGAAATAGATAATTTTAAAAGTGGGATAGTTTAATCAAGATTAAATAAAAACTCATAGTAAGCAAATCTAGCCTTTTAAAACATTATGCAGAGCAATAAATCGCTCACTACGAACGAAAGTTTTATCTGATTTACTACAGCGTGTATGTGAAATCTTCCACTAACATACCAGGAATTAAACTACCTCCAAGTTGGCGACCTTCATATGTTCCTACTTCGGGAATAAATTCTTGAAAAGTGGTTAGATTTACTAAGTTTTCTCCCCAGAAGCGATAGAGACTTTCATCAAAACGCAAGTTTTCAATAGGAGCGATAATTTCTCCGTTCTCTACCCAAAAACAAGCGTAACGGGTCATACCTGTAATTCTACCAGTGGGGCGATCGCTCCAATTCAAGTAATGCAAATTCGATACATATAAGCCTGTATCCAAACTTGGAAGAATTTGCTCAAAAGCTAAATTCCCCGGACTTATTTCTGGTGCACGTAACGTCTCTGAAATATTAGCGCCATTGGCAATTTTTTGATATTCCTTAGCAGTACGAGAATTTACTAAAGTATTTACTAAAAGTCCTTTTTCTATTACACTTAACTCCGGTGCAGCCATTTCTCCCAATTGATTAAATCGCGGCACTAACCCCCGCTGAAAGTTTTCTTTCAAATTAAATGCTGGCGAAAGTTGTTTTTCTTGACGCCATAGAGCGGCTAAAGCACTGTTTCCTTGTTGGATATCAGCTTCACTCACGGCTCCCCAAGAAAGCATCATTAATAAGTCTGCAACAGCAGCGGGTGCAAAATAAGTTTTATAATGTCCTCGTGGCAATTCTTTAGCCGAGTGAGAAAGCAGTTCTAGTTGCTTTTTTGCTTCGTTGATTTTGGCTACATAAGCAACTGCATCCCAATCACTCCCGGCAAATATTCCTTTAACAGCTTGCCCGGAGGCAGTGAATAGAGAATAATCTAAAGTAAAAGAATCAGTAGTAAACCAGTGTTTCTGACCACAAGAATCACCATAACCTTTAACTACTACTCCCCCAGCATATATACCAGTAAAATCTAATTCAGCAACCAGTTCCAGTACAGTTGGCACTACTGCTTCTGCTGCCAATAATTTCCCAGGATTTAATTCCCGACTGGTATTGCTTCCTGATGGCAAAACTAAATATGGATCAATGGGTAATAGGGGAAGTTCTTCACGTAGTTCTTGTAAAGCTTTGTATGCTATTTGCCAATCTACGTTCCAATTTCCAGTAAAAGGAAACTGCCGAAAACTGCTGCGCTGATTTTCCATTAAAGTCAGTTCTATCCAACCATCAGCGACACAACCAGTTTGCCTAACTTTCGCATGATTGAAACGAGTAAATTGACTCCGTTCACTGCTCAGTTTCACTGTGAATTGTTCACCTTCTGCTGTTTTGACGAGCAGAGTTTCAATCAGTTGATTAAAGCTGACTTCTAAAGCAGATAATTCCTCAATTTTCATGAACTTTATAGGAACAATGGGAATAGGGGGAGCAGGGGGGGCAGAGGAGCAGAGGAGACAAGGGGGACAAGGAGGACAAGGGGAATAAATACTGACTTTTGACTTACTACTCAGCACTGGCTCAACGCCCCGTTGGCGCAGCCTCTCGTAGAGAAGAGAGCTAACAGCACTTTAAAGGCAGGGGAGCAGGGAAAGAATTCCTAACTTTTGACTGTTGACCCTTGACCCTTGACTCTTGACTCTTTCAACTTCCTCCGCCAAAAACTTCAACGTTAGCAAATACACAAACGGGTGAACCATGTCCTACCGAAATCGCTTGATTTGGTTCTCCTTTACCACAGTAAGCAGTACCATACATTTGCCAGTTAGAAACATCTCCTAATTGGATTAAGCTGTGCCAAAACTCTGGTGTAGTTGCGCGATAATTGGGATTACGGAGGGTTTTGGTAAGTTTACCGTTTTCTATTAGTTTGGCGTATTCACAACCAAATTGGAATTTATAGCGGCGATCGTCAATTGACCAAGACCGATTGGATTCCATGTAAACACCGTGTTCTATCCCAGCGATGATTTCATTAAAGCTGGCATTCCCTGGTTCTAAATTTAAGTTAGCCATGCGATCAATCGCTGGTCGATTCCATGAGGAAGCACGAGCACAAGCAACCCCAGGTACACCTGCTCTTGCTTGACTCTCTAAAGAGCCTAAACCCCGCTGAAGTACACCTTCTTGGATCAAATACTCCCGTGTTGCTACAGCACCTGTATCATCAAAGCCGTAGCTGGCAAATTCGCCATCTACAGTGGGATCAAAGGTAATGTTCATCAGCGGCGAGCCATATGCTAGGTTGCCAAAATCACTTTTGTTGACAAAGCTGCCCCCAGCGTAGTTGCGTTCATCTCCCAAAATTCGGTCAATTTCTAGAGGATGCCCGACACTTTCATGAATTTGCAGCATCATTTGGTCTGGGGCTAAAACTAAATTAGTACGCATGGTTGGGCATTCTTCTGCTGTCAACAGTTCCAGTGCTTGTTCACCAACTTGCTGCACTCGATGCCATAAGTCTTCTTGTTTTAAAAGTTCTAGTCCACCTTGATAACAGTTTGCCTGCCAGCCGTTGTTAGTGCGCTGCTGCACGCTTGCTCCATCCTGAGCAGTAGCTCCATAATGAGTACCTATAGATAAAACTTTTTGATAAACCTCTGAGCCGTTACTGCTGATAAACCAAGACTCCCTTTCAGTGGTACTGGTGCTAGCGGTGGTTTGCACAATCTTGTCGTCAACTTTCAGTTTTTGGCAAATGCGAACCAGTAAATCATTAATTTCCCCAGGACTTAGAGCATCCAATGGCTCTAGAAATGGAGAGTGATATTCACCAACGACTTTGGGTCGCTCACTCTCACAGAAGGGGTGTATCCACCATTCACTTGCTGCTAGTGCCTGTTTATATGCTGTTTTGGCAGCGGCTTGCAGGGACGGTAGTTCTAAGGAGTTAGTAGCTGCATAACCCAGACAGCCATTGACCAAAACTTCTAGCATGGCTCCTACAGTGAAGGATTTGCCGTTTGCCTGGGGTAAGCTGTCACGCACATTATGAGTAGTGGAAGTTTCCTTTACGGCTCTGATACCGATCCAATCAGCAGAAATATCGAAACTAGCGATCGCTTTTGTGAGTTCAGACCACATAATTAAATTAAAAATTAAGAATTCTTAGTTCTAAGGAAGCGAGTACCATCAGCACTATCAATTAAGTTAACGCCTTGTGCTTGCAATTGATTACGGATGCGATCAGCTTCGGCAAAATTTCTAGCTTTCCTCGCTGCTTGCCGTTGTTGAATTAAATCTTCAATTTCCGTATCGCTTAAGCCATCATCCACAGGAGTTTGGGCTTCTATTTTCGCTTCTAAACCCAAAACTTTGGCTAAAGTGACGAGTGTTTGCCACTGTATTTTTAAGTCATCTGCTGGTATTTCGGTTTTCCCCTGATGCACGAGAATATTTCCCTCACGGTGCAATTGTTTGGCTAATTCAAATAGCACTGTTAACCCACCAGGAAAATTAAAGTCGTCATTCACAGCTTCTTGAAAGCGCTCAACATAGGGATTGGATACTGGAATTGCCCCAGTCCCCAGTCCCCAGCCCCCAGTCCCCAGTCCCCAGCCTAGTTGTTCCCCATATTGGTAGCCAAAGAGTAAACCCTCTTTGAGTGTGTGCCAAGCGTTCGTCTTATCTGCGATCGCTTCATCGGTAAAATCAATTGGTGTACGATATTGCGCCATCAGCACAAATAACCGCACCGCCATTGGCTCAACTCCTCGATCCAACAAGTCGCGAATGGTGGTAAAGTTGCCCAAAGATTTGGACATTTTATTACCATCTACCTTCACCATGCCATTATGCAACCAGTAACGAGCCAGAGGTTTTCCCGTCACAGCCTCAGATTGAGCAATTTCATTTTCATGGTGCGGGAAAATTAAATCTTCTCCGCCTGCATGAATGTCTATGGTATCACCCAAGCGATCGCGCACCATCGCCGAGCATTCAATATGCCACCCTGGACGACCTGCACCCCAAGGTGATTCCCAAGCAGGTTCACCTGGTTTTGCGGCTTTCCACAAAGCAAAATCAACTTTGTCTCTTTTCCTCTGATACTCTGGGTCTTCCACGTCCACTCGCCCACTTGCACCAGCTTGCATGTCTTCTAACCTGCGCCCAGAAAGTTTGCCATACTCAGAAAACTGCCGCACGGCATAATAAACGTCGCCGCTGGAGGGGTAAGCAAAGCCTTTATTTTCCAAATCATGAATTAGCCGCTGAATGCCATTCATTGTGTGTGTAGCACGGGGATATTCATCGGCTTCTTTAATTCCTAGCCGTGCCATATCCTCAAAATATGCTTTGATAAAGCGATCGGCTACAGCCTCCATCGATGAATGTTCAAGACAGGCTCGGTTGAGGATTTTATCATCAATATCGGTAAAATTTTGGATATAGCGGACTTCATAGCCGATAAACTGGAGGTATCGACGTACGACATCCCAAACGATGCAAGCTCTAGCATGACCCAAATGGCAGTAGTCGTAAACCGTCACGCCGCAGTAATACATCTTAACCTTGCCAGGTTCGACTGTTTCAAAGGGTTCCTGACGACGACTGAGGGTATTGTAAAGAGTTAGGGTCATAACAGAGTAATGCTGAAATAGGGAGATACGCAATAATAAAGTAAAGCATCTGGGATGACAGTCCAGCATCCCTATGCTAGTGTTTTCTGGACTATCTGCGCTACACCCTCATATTTTGACTTTTTTTGATAACAGCGCTATGCAATCAGCAGTTACACCCGAATCTCAAGCAATGGATGTCCCAAAACAAGGAATGCCAGTAACAATTATTACTGGGTTCCTCGGTAGCGGCAAAACGACCTTACTCAATCATATTCTCAACAATCAGCAGGGCCTAAAAACCGCTGTTTTAGTCAATGAATTTGGCGAGATTGGCATCGATAACGAGCTAGTTGTCTCCACTGGCGAGAACATGGTAGAGCTAAATAATGGCTGTATTTGCTGCACTATTAATAATGATTTAGTAGATGCCGTTTACAAAGTTTTAGAACGCCAAGATAATCTAGATTATCTAGTAGTAGAAACAACCGGACTGGCAGATCCGCTGCCAGTTGCTCTGACATTTCTCGGCACAGAATTACGGGATTTAACCCGTTTAGATTCGATTATTACTGTAGTAGACGCGGCAAATTACAGCTTGGATTTATTCAACTCTGAGGCAGCATATAGTCAAATTGCCTATGGTGATGTAATTTTGCTGAACAAGGCAGATTTGGTTGATGAAGCCACTTTGCAAGAGTTAGAAAGAAAAATTGAAGAAGTTAAGGAAGGAGCGAGAATTATTCGCACCACGCGATCGCAAGTACCACTCCCCTTAATTCTTAGTGTTGGTCTGTTTGAGTCTGACAAGTATTTTGACACTGTGGAAGATGACCACGAGCATCATGATCATGACCACGACCATGACCACTCAACATGTGGACATGACCATCACGATCATGACCATGACCACCATCATCACCATCATTCCGACCATTTAGAAAATGATGGCTTCACTTCGATATCTTTCCAAAGTGATCAGCCCTTTTCTATTAGGAAGTTCCAGTATTTCTTGGATAACCAACTATCCTCAAATATCTTTCGGGCGAAGGGGATTATGTGGTTTGATGAAAGTCCCAAGCGTCATATTTTCCACCTTTGCGGCAAACGGTTTACCTTGGATGATGATGAATGGCAAGGTCAACTGAAAAACCAAATCGTGTTGATTGGGCAAAATCTGGATCGTGAAACTTTAATTAGTCAGTTGGAAAATTGCATTTGTCTACCTTCCAGCAATCGCGGCAAAGGTTTTGGGAAATAGTGGATGACCTATGTAGAGACGTTGCAATGCAACGTCTCTACACGCATGAAATTATGAAATACGAATTAGTAATTATATTGAGGTTGTTAATGGGGCGATCGCCTCATCAAAATCCTCAATAGCTCTGCAAAATTAGTAGCTCGGTTTGATCTCTAACTGGACGATAATAATTTGAGTGAGGTTCAAACTCGAAGCGCCCAGGATGACAGTAGAACAGTTACCCAAGTTTCCCATGATTGCTCAAGGTTTACTCAAGTGTGAGGTAATTCCACTGAAACCTTATGCTGGCATTGCCTCACTGTTTGCACAGCAGTAGGAGTGACAAATGAAAGCATATCAGATTCAAACTGCTTTGGGGATTGACGGACTGAAACTGGTGGATTTACCTAATCCGAAACCAGGTGTAGGACAAATTTTAGTGCGGGTACATGCTGCTTCTTTGAATTATCGGGATACTGCTGTCGTCAGTGGAATTTATCCTAAACAAACTTTGCCTGTCATTCCCTTGTCCGATGGTGCGGGTGAGGTCGTTGCAGTGGGTGAAGGGGTGACACAGGTGAAAGTGGGCGATCGCATCGCTGGCATTTTTTTCCAAGATTGGCTTTCCGGTCGGCTCACCCGCCAAAAAATTCGTTCGGCGTTGGGAGGTGCAATTGATGGAATGCTAGCGGAGTACGTTGTCCTCAACCAAGAGGGAGTTGTCCTTTTACCGGAGCATCTATCCTACGAAGAAGGGGCAACATTACCCTGCGCTGCGGTCACCGCTTGGCAAGCGTTAGTGACTAGAGGGGGGCTAGCAGCCGGTGAAACGGTTCTGCTGCTGGGAACAGGGGGAGTGTCTATCTTTGCCCTGCAATTTGCCAAAATGTTGGGAGCTAGAATCATCATCACATCCAGCAGTGATCAGAAATTGGAACGAGCCAAGGCAATGGGAGCGCACGCAACGATCAACTACAAAACCTATCCCAACTGGCAGGAACAGGTTTGGAAATTCACCCAGAAAGAAGGTGTAGATCAAGTGATCGAAGTGGGAGGTGCTGGGACTTTAAATCGGTCGTTGCAATCAGTTCGTGTCGGTGGCCGGGTGAGCTTGATTGGGGTTTTGGGCGGTGCTGGTGATGTGAATTACGTTAATATTTTGCAGAAAAGCATTGATGTTCAAGGCATTTATGTAGGTAGTCGAGACATGTTTGAAGCGATGAATCGAGCGATCGCATTGCATCAAATCCACCCTGTGATTGATCGCGTTTTTCCATTGGACGAAGCACCAGAAGCTTATCGATATCTGCAAAGTGGTAGTCACTTCGGCAAAATTGTTATTCAACTTTGAACTTCTTCTTATGCGCGTTATCATCCAACGAGTCAAATCATCTCAAGTTAGCGTTAACGGCGAAATTGTCGGCAAAATTGGGCGAGGGCTAAACTTACTCGTAGGCATTGCCGATACTGATACTGATGTTGAACTCGATTGGATCGCGCGTAAGTGTTTAGAATTGAGGCTGTTTCCTGATGAAAAAGGGGACGACAGGTGGCAAAAATCTGTGCAAGAAATTGGCGGCGAGTTACTTGTAGTGAGTCAATTTACCCTTTACGGCGATTGTCGCAAAGGTCGCCGTCCTTCTTTTGACCGTTCAGCCAGCCCGCAATTAGCAGAAGATTTGTATAATCGCTTTGTTACCAAGTTACAAGCTAGTGGTTTGCTAGTAGAAACTGGTCAATTTGGTGCAATGATGCAAGTAACAATTGAAAATGACGGCCCGGTAACTTTGTTACTTGAGCGTGAAGCCATTTAAGCATAAATACATAAAAATGAAGATCGTTAGTCTCTAGACAGTGGAGTTATAAATGATGAGAGAATATTAAATTAACCATCACAAAAGTTTAAATACATCCATCATGGCGAAAATCCAGTTTGCTAGAGGTCTTGACGAAGAAGTAATTCCAGAGGTGCGCTTGACGCGCTCAAAAACTGGTGAAAGTGGCACAGCGACGTTTATTTTTACAAATCCTAATATTTTAGGACAAAACAGTACTGAAGACGTCACCGGCATGTACATGATTGACGAAGAAGGAGAAATAATTACCCGCGAAGTTAAGGGTAAATTTATCAACGGTAAACCGGAAGCATTAGAAGCACTTTACTTGATGAAATCCGCCGAAGAATGGGATCGCTTTATGCGCTTCATGGATCGGTACGCCGAGGAAAACGGTCTTGGACTCAGCAAGGCTTAAAAGCGGTAACTAGTTAGTGGTCAGTGGCATATAAAGAAATAACTGACCACTAACAACTAACAAAAAGCATGACGCAACAACCCCACCCAGACTCACCTGGAATTACAGTAACTTGTGCTGTGGTTACTGTCAGCGATACACGCTCCCCCCAAACAGACAAGAGTGGTCAGCTAATTCAGCAATTACTCCTTGGTGCTAACCATGCTGTAGGAGCCTACACAATTATCAAAGATGAACCAACAGAAATTCAAGGGCAGATAGAACAGCTAGGTAAAAGCTCGAATTTGGATGCTGTAATTTTCAATGGTGGCACAGGTATTGCGCCGAGAGATACTACCTATGATGCTATTGAGAAGTTACTAGAGAAAACCTTGCCCGGATTTGGGGAGTTGTTTCGCTTTTTAAGTTATCAAGAAATTGGTTCGCGTGCGATCGCCTCTCGCGCCGTTGCTGGTGTTTATCAAAACAAACTAATCTTCTCTGTTCCTGGTTCCAGTAATGCTGTGCGATTAGCGATGGAAAAACTTATTTTGCCAGAACTGGCTCATTTGGTAAGTCAAATCTGTAAATAGGGAATGGGGAATGGGGAATGGGGATTGGGGATTGGGGATTGGGGAATGGGATAGATCTCAATACGGTTCGGTTAACATGTGTGTCTCTTGAAGATCCCCCCAACCCCCTTAAAAAGCTACGGTGTATACACAAGTCTTATTTCCCTTGGGATCTCGGAATTACCCCCCTTAATCCCCCCTTATCAAGGGGGGAAATTAGAAATCCTATTCCCTCTCCTTAACAAGGGGAGGGTTAGGGTGGGGTGATTCGAGGGATGATGAATGCTGAAAAAAAAATAACCCCCTGAAGATGTGGGGGTTAGTAATTGGTCTTCGACTATTTTTTTTTCAAAAATTTAGAATGGAGCGATTGCTAAACAGATGCTAGCCAAAATAGCAGCAATTATATAAAAAACGGAAACCACTTGCAATTCTGACCAACCAGTGAGTTCTAAATGATGGTGTAAAGGTGCCATTTTAAAGAGACGCTTACCTTTGCCATCGGGGCCCTTAGTGGCTTTGTAATAACTTACCTGCGCCATTACGGAAAGAGTTTCTACAAAGAAGATACCGCTGAGAATGAACAACGTTACTAAGCTGTTAGTTAATAACGCTACAGCAGCTAAAGCTCCTCCCAGCGCCAGAGAACCAGTATCTCCCATGAAAACACGGGCTGGGTTACGGTTATGAGCTAAGAAACCTAAGCAACCGCCACTTAAAGCCGCACAAAACACCATCAATCCAGGTGAGGTAGGTGCGATAATGGCTCCTAATGCCAGTAGAGCGATCGCTACTGTCCCTGCTGCTAAACCATCAATCCCATCAGTTAAATTAGTAGCATTACTTTCTGCAACCAAGACAAAACCTGCTAAGGGCCAGAATAGTAACCCCAAAGGTAGTGAAAAACTCACCCAGGGCAAGGCAATATTTGTAATATTAGAAGGTTGATTAAACATCAGCCATAAACAAAATAGCGCCGCAAAACCGACCTGTAAAGCCAGTTTCATTTGAGGAGATATACCTTTATTTGACTTGCGGCGCAGAATTTGCCAGTCATCTATCCAGCCAATAAATCCATAGCTGAGTGTCAATGCGGAAACTGCAAGCACCTCTGTAGCAAAGTTAGACATTATACAGGCAACTATCACAGCCACGGGGATAAAAAATATACCTCCCATCGTTGGTGTACCCGCCTTTTTTAGATGGGCTTGGGGGCCATCTTCGCGAATTATTTGCCCAGTTTTGAGTGCTTGCAGCAGGGGTATTACCCAAGAGCCGACAACACCTGATCCCAACGCACACAATAATAGTGGTAGGGTTAATGAGGTGCTTTGCCAAGGCACCCTATTTCCCATCCAATCTAGAAAAAACGCTGCAACACCCAGCCCTACGGCTAATAAAGAGGCTAGAGCGATGCCAGAAATGTTTAACCCTTGCTCAGGAGATAATTTAGCGTCCACAGAAATTTCCCTTCACTCCACACTTACAAAACTGAATACCAGGAACTGGTGATCCCACCAAGTTCCCAGACTGAAAAGGCTAATCGTCAACTATGGCTATGTCGTCATCATCATCAAGATCATAGTCGCCAATACCATCTTCTACACCCATTAGCGAGTCTATTTCTTCTTCGTCATTGAGAAAATCTGGTTCTTGAACGTCACGCACTATAAGACGACCGCCGGATTGTAACCACTCCAAGATAGAGGTTTCTTGTTTTAATGGAATTACAGCAGCTCGCTTGTTACGGGGTTCTTCACGTAATGGAGAATTCAACATATCGCTGAAGACACGAAAAGGTCTACGTAACTTGACATTTAGAGTCTATCACTTGATCCGGTCTAATCTTAGTTATTCATTCAACTGGTTGATTAATAAATCCGCAATAGGATAGAACTTTTTTATTTAATAGCCGTATACCAAACGGATGGCGGTTTTTAGTAATTTGTACTGCCCTATACAGGGGAAACTAATATCTTGTTCATACTGATTGAATGTGAATAATTTTGGAGGTGACAGGCGATGATTGGAAAAGCGGCCCTTATCGATGCGATCGCGCTTACAAATCGCGGTTTACTAGCAACTGAGCTACAGAAACAGTCTATCTTAGCTGCGATCGCTAATTTGGAAGACCTTAATCCTACACCACGTCCGGTGGAAGCGAGCAACTTGCTAAATGGCAATTGGCGATTACTATACACCACTAGCAAGGCTCTCTTAAACCTAGATCGCATACCTTTTTACAAACTGGGTCAAATTTATCAGTGTATCCGGGTAGAAACAAAGAGCGTTTACAACATAGCTGAGATTTATGGTTTACCCTATCTTGAAGGATTAGTCAGTGTTGCTGCCAAATTTGAGCCAGTTTCAGGTCGTCGCGTCCAAGTGAAATTTGAGCGGTCTATTATCGGATTACAACGTTTAACAGGATACAATTCTCCGGCAACTTTTATCCAACAAATTGAAGCTGGTGAAAAATTTCCGGCGATTGATTTTGTGATAAACAGTGATACACAACAAGGATGGTTGGATATCACTTATATAGATAACAATCTGCGGATTGGCAGAGGTAATGAAGGAAGCGTGTTTGTGTTGAGCAAAGCATAAGGTTACGCGAAAGTACTGCTTGCGTCGAAAGTACATGATTGCATGTACTTTGTCAAGGATTATTTAACAGGTTTTTATATGTAGGATTTTAGATGAGGGAGTGGGGGAGCAGCAATTCTCTACGAGACGCTGCGCGTAGCTTGCTTCTCCGCAGGAGTACGGCTCCGCTCGGTGACCGGGGGAGCAGGGGGAGCAAAGGAAGAAAATAATTAATGACCCTTGACCCTTGACCCTTGTACAGACGCGATTAATCGCGTCTCTACTCTTGACCCTTGACCCTTGACTCTTGACAAATAACTTAATAAAACCTCTTGCTGACACCTCCAGGTTGTAGAGTGAAATCAATTAGCCCTATATATTGGCGATTGATAATTAAAAGGGAAAATACTCATGGTTCAACGTGGTTCTAAAGTACGTATTCTCCGCCCCGAATCTTACTGGTTTCAGGATGTCGGAACCGTGGCTACTATTGACCAAGGTGGCATCATCAAATACCCAGTAATTGTCCGGTTTAATAAGGTAAATTACGCTGGTATCAATACCAATAACTTTGCCGCAGATGAATTAGTAGAGATTGAAGCACCAAAGGCTAAGGCGAAAAAAGAAGCAGCAAAGCCATAAGGAGATAATTTAATGGGATGATGAAGGTAAGTGTCAAGTATGGAATATGAAGTATGAAACTTTTAGATTTTTCATCCTTCATCCCAGCCTACACTACTCTAAGAAAAGCCGCCCTGTGGGGATTTACGGTTTCTCCTTGGTAGCACGATAGGCTACTTACGGGTATCTACATACTTGCTCATCTCTTCTCCCCCAAATACATCACATTGCTTGCTCAATCAGCTTGAATGCCTGAATTGCCTGAAGTTGAAACAGTCCGGCGGGGTCTAAATCAATTGACCCTCAACCAAGAAATTACGGGTGGAGATGTGTTGCTTAATCGCACCATCGCCTACCCGTTTTCTGTCGGTGAATTTGTTGCTGGAATTAAAGGAAGTGCCATCGCCACTTGGCATCGTCGCGGCAAATACCTCTTAGCCGAACTTACCCCCTCTCCCCCTCCTCCCCTCCTCTTTTCTCCCTCACCTAGCTGGCTAGGGGTTCATCTACGAATGACTGGTCAACTACTGTGGCTGCATCGAGATGAACCATTACACAAACACACGCGGGTGAGATTGTTTTTTGGGGAGCAGCAGGAATTGCGCTTCGTTGACCAACGCACCTTTGGTCAAATGTGGTGGGTTCCCCCTGGTGTCGCCGTAGAAAGTATCATTACTGGTTTAGCAAAACTAGCAGCAGACCCATTTTCACCCGAATTCACCGTCGAGTATCTAGCTCTCAAGCTCCAAAATCGCCGCCGCCCGATTAAGACTGCGCTACTCGATCAGTCGGTGGTGGCGGGATTAGGTAATATTTATGCCGATGAAGCACTCTTTAAGAGTGGAGTGTTACCCGAAACCCTATGTACAGATTTGCAGCTAAACCAAATTGCGCGTTTGCGAACAGCCATTATTCAGGTGTTAGAAACCAGCATTGAAGCTGGTGGCACAACATTTAGTAATTTCCTAAATGTTAATGGTATTAATGGCAACTATGGCGGTGTTGCCTGGGTTTACAACCGTGCCGGAGAACCCTGTCGAGTTTGTGATACACCAATTGTGCGAATTAGGTTAGCTGGACGCTCCAGTCACTTTTGCCCCCAGTGTCAAGGTTAATTTTATCTCCCCCTGCTCCCCCTTCTCCCCCTGCTCTTCTAATCACTTTGTACCTTTGTCCCTTGGTGCGAGCTAAAATCCTGAATAAAACAAGTTACAAATTTGAGAGGGGAACTCATGGCAGTTAAAAGAGGAGATATCGTTCGCGTTGTCCGCGAAAAACTGGAAAACAGTCTGGAAGCAAAAGCTAGTGATACTCGCTTTCCTTCCTATTTATTTGACAGCAAGGGCGAAATTGTAGATGTCAAAGGTGATTATGCCTTTGTTAAGTTCGGGAAAGTGCCAACACCAAACATTTGGTTACGTCTGGATCAACTGGAAGAATTTAAATAATCAAATGCCTTCAGACTAAAGTCTAGGCTACACAAACAAAACCTGCCTCCGCAGGTTTCAAGAAGATTATTTTTCGGTGTTGCAGAGAAAGCGGGATGATTTATGTCACGCAGAGGAGCCAGTGCGTTGCGCGGGTTAAGAGCGTTGTAGCCACTGGCGTCGCGCTCCAGACGCAGAGAGGATAAGGAGTTTTATATTTTAATCCTTAATTCAGCAACGCCTATTTTTCCAGTGAATTCTAATATTTAATCAAAAGCGATCGCACTCGAATATATGTCTTCTTCTACCTCCTCAATTGTGTGTAATTTACCTCGTGTCACCATCGTTGGCGCGGGTAGAGTTGGTAGCACTCTAGCCCAACGCATTGCAGAGAAAAACCTGGCAGATGTGGTGTTACTGGATATCGTCGAGGGAATCCCTCAAGGACTAGCACTAGATTTGATTGAGGCTAGAGGAATTGAACTACATAATCGCCAGATTATCGGCACAAACAACTATGCTGATACATCTGGTTCTCAAATTGTGGTGATTACCGCTGGAATTCCTCGCAAGCCAGGTATGAGTCGGGATGACTTATTGAAAACCAATGCCAAGATTGTAGTGGAAGCAGCCCAAAGAGCGATCGCCTACTCTCCCAATGCCATTTTTATTGTCGTCACCAATCCTTTAGATGTGATGACTTATTTAGCTTGGCAAACAACAGGCTTACCACGCGATCGCATTATGGGCATGGCTGGCGTGTTAGACTCGGCTCGCTTTGAAACCTTCATTGCCCTAGAATTGGGCGTTTTGCCTGCTGATGTCAAGGCGATGGTACTGGGTAGCCACGGCGATTTAATGGTTCCCTTGTCTCGTTATGCTACTGTCAACGGCATTCCGATCACGGAATTACTGGATGCAGCGACAATTGAACGCTTGGTAGAGAGAACTCGTAATGGTGGCGCAGAAATTGTGGAATTGATGCAGACAGGTGGTGCTTTCTTTGCGCCAGCATCTGCCACAAGCCTGATGGTGGAATCGATTTTGCTGAATCAGTCGCGGTTGTTGCCAGTGGCGGCTTATCTGCAAGGTGAATACGAATTAGAAGATATTGTAATTGGCGTTCCCTGTCGTTTGGGATGCGGTGGGATTGAGAGTGTATTGGAATTGAATCTCACCGATGTGGAAAAAGCTGCTTTGCGGACTTCGGCACAATCGGTGCGTAAAAATATTCACCGAGCACAGGAAATTTTGGCTGCCAACATCTGATACCATTTCACGAAATACCTGATACACATACATAGGTCAGGGCGTACATCTAGCTGTACGCCCCTACAGCCAATTCATGTGTTGCAAAGATTTTTGAAAATGGTATGACTTTTCCCCAATCTTACTGATTCACCCAAAACAAAAGGCAGTAGCTTCAAATCCTACTGCCTTGTTTGCTATTCGATAATTTATCGCCGCATCAAAACGATATTAGTTCTAGGTTAACGGCGGTAATCCTGGTCTGCTGGGTCGCCATAGGGGTCTTCACTAGCTGGGCGAACATTACCGAAATACTCTTGGTCTGCCGGGTCACCGTATGGGTCTTCGCTAGCTGGGGTTAGGTTGCCGTAAGCTCCCTGGTCTGCTGGGTCACCGTAGGGGTCTTGGCTGGCTGGTGTGAGGTTGCCGTAAGCTCCCTGGTCTGCTGGGTCACCGTAGGGGTCTTCACTGGCTGGACGTACATTGCGATCGCGATATTCGGCATCTTGATCAACTTGATCGCTGTTCGACCCCAAGAGAATATCTTTCGCCTTTCGCAAAAAGTCATCTACCATGATTTATCTCCTGATTTGATTTCATGTGTCCCACGTGCGCGATCGGCGTTATCCTCTGGGAAGTCGCTTTGCGTTTACACACACGCTTTACTTATCTAAAGTGCTGGCGCTGCGCTTGAAGTTATGCCACTTAGATCGCGACCTGTGGAACTGCCGTTATAGCCCTGGAATTCTCGATACTTTTGCGCCTCAGATTCTGGAACTCGAATGCCTTCTTTTGGTGGAGTTACCCAATGTGCACGGTGTTGAGCATCACGGTAGTATACACGCCCGTTCTTAGAAAGGTAATACTTGCCCTCTGCTCCTTCTCCTTGAGCATTCTGATGTTTGTTGTAGAGGTAGTAAAGTCCTGCGGCTCCTGCCAAAATCGCCACTTTCTGCCCTGTAGACAAGCCTTTTTTGGCTTCCGGTTGGTTTGCGGGAACACGATTACTTACATTTCTGCCAATAGTGTCGTCAACAGGTGGCGGTGTAGCAGTTCGGGAACCTCCTCCGCAGCTACTCAGTAAGGGCACTGTTAGCAATGCCGAAAGTAGCACTGCCAGTAGACGTGAAACTATTTTACGTTCTCTATATATTGTGTTCATCGTATTTCGTCACCACTTACGTTTACTAAAAGCCTTGCTGTTGCAAATACAGAATTGGCATTGCTGTTATTTCGGCTGGAATTAAATAAACATATAGCGCTTATTTACAACAACGCAGCTACAGGATTTCACCTTTATAATGATCGAATTTCTCAAATATTCCATCCTGCATTTGACATAACTTGTTTTCCTCCTAAAGAAATATATTTGCTAATGAGGTAACAAGACTATCGAGTATTTGACAGGTTGCACAACTTCTAATCGCAATTTATTTGACTTTTTTTACAATAGTTAGCACTGAATTAACAGGACTGTTTCTTTTTATGAAGAAATCTTGCTGAAACGCAGAAATGTTCAGCAATTTCGCGGTTATTTGTTTTTGGCTAAATACTTTAAAAAGATACAGTCGCTATGATTATTTTGTCAAAAAAGACACTTAATATGACATCAGAAAACGCAGCCCAAACTAGAACTCGTCTCCTTTTAGCTTTGTGGGATTTGGGAGGAACGCAGCAGGAAGTGATGAAAGGTCAACTCACCAAAAGAATTGTATCTAAGACGAAGAAGGTAGCAGATTATCAGGGCATATTCGAGGAATTACAGGAACAGGGAGCGATCGCAATTTCCAAAAAAGGATACTCTCTGACATCTCCCAAAGGTTTAAAAGTTCTGGATGAGGGTTTGAAAAGCTCTGATTTTAGGTTTGAAGGGACAATTGTCGGAACTTGGGCGGCGAATGCGTTGGTGAAGTGGATTAGTCAGATTGATGTTGCGGTAGCTGGTGCAGATGTACCAGTTAATGGGGTTAAAGGTGGGGCGATCGCATCTTACGACGAGTTTAAATCAGTGGCGCTGGAAGTCTACGACAAGCTTAACCAAAACTACAACCTAGATGATCTAGTACCAATTTATCGGATTAGGAGAGAAATAGGCGATCGGGTTAGCCGTGAAGAGTTTAATACATGGCTTTTAGAAATTCAGGAGAAGGACATTTTGCAACTTCAAGGTGGAAGCATAGAAGATAGCGCTCCAGACAAGATTGAAGATTCCATTACTACTAAAGTTAGTGGATTACGCTGTTATGCTAAACGCCTCAATTCATAAACTAAGTTACTCATTCTTTTCCACTTTACTTTGTTCCTCATTGTTTTCAGTAGATGTACAATCATGATTAGTTCTCTCTCTTCATCTTCAGACCTCAACAAAGCTATTACAAATCATAACCCATTTGACAGGTCATTAGTAGTTAGAAGTCATGATATCTGGAATCAAAGTTTTCCCGATGTTCCTTCTATAAATGCTCATGCATCAAATACTGTTTTTCAGGCAATAGAGCAAATTCGCGCAGAGAAACGTTCAGTTATTGGTATAACTATCAAAGCTGAGAAAGGACTAGGAAAAAGTCACTTGATGAGTCGGATTCGTTGCCGTCTTCAGTATGAAGGTGATAGCTTTTTCGTCTACATGAGTGAGGTTGACTATGGTGACTTAAACAAAATACATTCTAAATTTCTAAACACTTTAACATCTAGCCTAAAACAGACTGGTAATCAAGGTGTAATGCAATGGCAAGAGATGGCAACTACTTTAGTTAATGAGGTATACAATTCAAGCTATACCCCTCAAGATTTAATCAAACGATTTCCTGGGGTTTTAGCTCAACATCCCAAGATAGTTGATGCCTTGACTGCCAAAGTGCTTAAACTCAAGCCAAACATTGAAAATCCTTATTTGATTCAGGCTATCTTATGGACACTATCTTCAGATAAAGTTTCATTTGCAATTAACTGGCTTGCTGGCAGAGACTTAGCACAGTCACAAGCTGACGCTATGGGATTACCAAATACTAGTCAAGATGATAAAGAAGCTGAAGCATTCCAGACTGTATGCCAAATTCTAGACTTAATTGGTGATTACAGAACAGTGGTTACCTGCTTTGATGAGTTAGAAAGCCTCAATTGTAATGAGCAAGGTTTTACAAGAGCGCAGGTTATTGCTCTCTTTGCTAAAGACATATATAGCAAAATTAAACGCGGAGTTTTAATTCTAGCTATGTTCGATGAAACTTGGGCACAACAAGTTAAAGTCATGCCACAAACAGATTCGGTTATTGATAGAATTGGTGAAAGAAAAATTGATTTAAGACATCTTAACAGTGATGATATAGTAACTCTTGTCTCCCACTGGTTGAAAGAGTTTTATGACACAAATAATTTAACTCCACCTCATCCTATATATCCTTTTGACGAAGGCGGATTGAGAGAACTTGGTAAAGAAAAACCAATAGTTAGAAGAGTTCTACAGTGGTGTGCAGATAACTGGAATTTGCCTGGTGACCCACCACAGCCACCAGATCCACTACATAAAGTTGAAACGGCCTTCAACAAAGAACTTGCAGCACTTGATAACACAATAGAGAATTACTTTGAAGAGAGTAATATCATAGCTACTGCTATACGTCTTTGTTTACTAACGCTTAAAGGTAAAACTGTAGAAAGAGTAAAACTGGATGAGGTTGAGGAGGTTATAGTCAAAAGTGTAGACAAAGACTACCTCAGCTTTAGAATTATTGGTCAAGAAGAGGGAAGAGTTGTCAAAATCGTAGTAGCAGTTGTGCAGGAATCTAGCACTAAATTTGTAAGTGCTGCTTTGAAAAGATTAATAGATTATAAAACGTTTGATATGACTCGTGGGTGTTTAGTTCGTGCTAAAGACGTAAAACCTAATACTAGAGGAAGAGAGCATTTGGATAAACTCTTGTCTAAAGAGTTAGGAGGAGAATTCGTAAAGCTGAATGTTGAGGATATTAAACCTCTTTTAGCTATCCTGTTTGTTAAACAAGCTTGCAAAGACTATGAAGTAACTGAAGGAGAAATTTATGAGTTTATTTATCAGAAAAAAATTGCAATTGATAATTATTTAATACGTGAAATTTTAAGCGATCCATCTGGTCAGATTCCTAGTGGCTTAATTGATGAAGAATATATTGCTGAAACTCAGTCTATACCAAATCATCAAAATGTAACTAAAGAAGTAGATGCTATGCTCGATAATTTACTTATTAAACTGGGTTTATGAGCAATTTAATTTTGCTCGACACTGCTTTATGTCTACCTTCTCCAGAGGTTGAAGCTTTGCTACAGGGTCGAATGATGGCAGTCATACCCCGGATATTTATCCATCCGGGGCGTTCCTTTGCTCTTTATCCGTCTATAAGCTCAATCAACTTGTTACCTGATGAACAATACTACAAGTCAAATCTCTTAACAGGTGCCCAAAAAGTTTCTACTCAAATAGGTTCTGAAACAGTCTGGATTAAAGCTTGGGGTAAGTGTGAATTGTGCCAAATCCTGAATAGCTCTCAATCTTTAAAGGCTTTGTCAGAATTAACTGTTTGGACAACAAAAGCATTAGAACAAATTCTGCTGCAACGGAAGCACATATTTGTTGCTCATTTGCACGTTTATTTGTTTTCTCAGCCAGTAGAAATATTAGTGAACTCTCAAAGTCAGTTTGTAGGTTTACCTTATTCGCTGAGGGTATCTGATAATTTACCAGTTTTAAACGATCGCACCTTCACACAACGCAAACGCCAATTAGAAAAACTAGAGCCACCATTACATCCTGAATTAGAAGAATTACAGAGTGCGAGCGCATCTCTTATCTTAACCAACTCAGCGGCTAAAGAATTAGATGACGATATCAAAATATTTCTGGGTTGGAGTAATAGCAAGCTAATTAAGCAACCAGATCCAGATTTAGCTTGGATAAATGATATTGCAAAGTTGGGCGATCGCAGCATAGAGCTAGACGAGAAAAAAAGCAACTACCAAGCTGGTACAGATTTTGAAAATATCGCGCGTCAAAGTCTGGAGTTCTTAGGATTCAAGGTTGAAAATGCTTACAAAGGTGGCGCTGGAGGCTTAGATTTATTTTGTTCAAAACCTTATCCTATTGTTTGCGAGTGTAAAGCAGGTAGGCTTATTCCGAGTCGTACTGTTGAGGAATTACTCAAACTTGGTGGGATGCACTTAGGTAAAACTCAACTATTAACTTCAGCTAAGTTAGTAATTGGTCCTGGTAATCCATCTACAGATACACTAAAAGCCGCTAAAGAATGGGAAGTAAGTATTATTAATGCTATGACTTTACAAAAGCTAGTTGAACTCAAAGCAAAATATCCAGGTGCTATTAACTTAGTCGAATTACAGCAATATCTAGAACCTGGGCAAATTGACTATAAAATTGATGAATATATTGAGAAAGCTGAGAGAGAGATTAAATTGCGATCGCAGATTGTCCAAGCAGCCAGAGAAGTTGGTGAGGAAGACAACGAAATTTCAAAAGCTACGCACAAACTTTGTACAGTTACAGAAATTCGCGCTCATTACAATGCTACTCATAACCCTAAGCTAACTGATGAAGCTGTTAACGATTTATTAATCGAGCTTTCCTCACCTTTGACAGGCTATTTAGGACGAGATAAAAAGAGCGATCGCTTTTACTTCCTACGCGACTTATCAATTATTACAAGATAGTGCAATATATCCGTTTTCTTACCTCTGCGTTCGGTTCGTTTTAACGTACCCAGAATCATATTGTGCCAGTCGTTCCCGTCTCATTCAAGCAAAATACACAATGTCTAATATCTGGGTACTTTTCTAGTGCTGTTTTATGAGCTTGCATTTTATCAACATCAATCAAATAATCACCACTATTTGGCTCTACTGCAATATACCAGCCATAGTGTTCCTTAATCAAATTGGGACGCACGCGCTCAAAAATTGCCCGACAACGCCGATAAAATACTTCATCTTCAGCTTTGCGCCTAGCAAGTTCTTCTGGTGGTAGAGTGCGTTCTGGAAAGATTCGACCTCGACGTGCAGGTTGTTTTGCAGTTGATTCAGCCATGTAATTGACCTATCTGTTAATGCTGCCTTAGCCTTATTTTACGGTAAGGTAAAGGCGATCGCTTTTAACTATACGACTTATCAATTAACCCAAGATAGTGCAATATGTCCGTTTTCTTACCTCTGCGTTCTTGGCGTCTTGGCGGTTCGTTTCAAAGTAACTAAAGTGCGTGGACGCTAAACGTCTTGTCGTCAGACATCGCCACATTAACCTAGCTAAGATCACAGCAAGGTGAGATAATTAAACAAGACCACAGGTCAAAGCCTTCTTTTATGTATGCACTTTAAAATTCAACGTCAACTGACAGTAGCACTGGAAAACTACCCCGGACGCCTAGCTGCCGTCAGTAGCACAATTGCCAAAGAGCGAATTAATATTGAGGCAATTTCCTTGCTCGACTGCATAGACCAGGGTGTTATTCGTTTGGTAGCTAGCGATTCGGCTAACTGCAAAACCCTTCTGGTGAAAGAAGGGTTCTACGTGATTGAAGCAGATGTTCTAGCCATTGAATTGATAGATAATCCCGGTCAACTAGCTTTGTTGAGCGATGCTCTAGCGGCTGCCAAAATTAACATTGAATATATTTACGGGAGCACTATCCGCACTGGTGAAAATATGCGCCTAATGGTCAAAGTTTCCGATTTAGGTAAGGCTTGTCAAGTGCTTGCCGAACTCACAGAGAATTAAGGTATGAGTTCCTTAATCTCAAACAGCATAGGAATCTTACCAACTGGAGCGTTAGGAGTCAGTTTTTTCTATCATTTAACAAAGCAGCTAACGCAGTTAGATGATCACGTCTATTTTATAGAACGACGAGGGTCTGTTAGTGCTTCCTCCTTGAGACAGAGTGGTAAAATTGCGATCGCCACCCCCATTGGAATCCAGTCCATCCCCACAGATACAATCCTCAAACCAGACCTGCTTACCTGCTATCGAGCTGGTTTTTTACCAGAAGTAGTTCTTGTCTGTCCAAACCCTGACCAACTCTTAGGCATAATCACCACCCTTGTAGAATTATTAGTGCTGATTGAAGAACAAGAAAAGCTGTTGCAACCAGCCAGATCATTTCCCTTGTTCGTCTTCTGTTCTAATGGCATCTATTTTCAGCGTTTCCGACAAATTTTTATTGAAAAAATCGAAGAAGCAACACTTTTTGGTCGTCTACCAGACCTTTGGCCCTCTACAATGCCGCAAATAGTCAGTCGATTCCTGCGTGGGGTAACAATTCAAACTGGGTTACGCGAAGGAAGCGGGTCTGAAACCATTTATCGGCCAGGGTCAAGAGGACGAACTCAGATTGCTGGGGGAGATGCTAGCACTAGGGAACGCTGCTGTCAGATTTTGGCTGGAAGAGGAGGCTGGTTTGAAGAGGCCCCCGCCAGTTCCGCTACTCGACTGGAATTTGATAAAGCATTAGTAAATCTCGTCGGTAATTTGCTGGGACAGATTTGGGCGATTGATTCTGGAGGTAATTTTAGAGCCTTAACTGTCAGAGACATGCTGGAGTCTTCTCATGAAATCCAAATGCGTGAATTAGTCTATCAGGTATTTCGGGTTGGGCAGATGGTAAAAGTTTATGATTTGCAAGAAGATTTTGAGGTAATTTTTGCCCAAGTTATAGAAACCAGTCGAGAACACGCTGCTCACATTCCCTCAAGTTTGCAATGGCTGGATTTGAATTTGCGCCTCGGTACCCTAAAACCCCAATTGACTCCTACAGAAGCTTGGCTAATAGAACCTCTGATTCGCTATGCCAAAGCTTCAGGTCTAGAAGATGCTGCTAATTACTTTCAGAAACTCAAGACTGAATTGGTCGAGAAACTAACCCTAGCGAAAGACCGAAACAGTTAAGCATCCTAGTACCGAAGTTCGCACTTCAATAGACTTCTTGCAAAAATCCGAATCAAACCAAAAAGAACCACAGATGCACACAGCGAAAAGTTTGCGCGTCCGGGTTTCCCGGCGCAAAACTTTTCAAGACAGATAAACACCGATATTTATCTGTGTTCATTTGTGTTTATCTGTGGTTCGATTTAATAAATCTCGACTTATGCAAAAAGTCTAATACAAGGATGCTTAATGATAAAAAATTGTTGCTAATCCAACAATACTGAAACTAACTGCAATGTAAGATTACGTGAGTTCGATAAACCTCTCCCTGCCTTGAACAAAAGTTCAAGTCTGTCCCTCTCCGGCTCGGAGAGGGACGGTTTTGCGTAGTAAAACCAGGGAGAGGTCTTTTTTTACGGCTAATGACTCGTCGAACTCGCGTTAAGATTTATGCCTATCAGCTAGCCGAAACTGTCAAACTACTAGGTTGTCCCAAATCGCCTTGCAAAACTACACCCCGTTGATTGGTGTGCAGATGACGCAGAATCTTATAGATTGCCTCAATTTGGTCAGATGCGCCAGCTTTCTCGGCGAGTTCGGCAATGGAAAGGGCAGTTTTTTCTTTTTGCAGCACCGTCACTACTCGTGTTTGCAAGTCGAGAATACTAGCGGCAGCTTTTTTGCCAGCTTCTACCCCTGGTTGATGGTAGGCGTTGACGTTGACCAAGTTAGCATACAGACCAACAGCACGCTCATACAAAGCAATTAATGCCCCTACAGTTCGGGGGTTAACTTGCGGAATGGTGACTGTAATCGAATCACGGTGATTTTCAAAAAGCGCTTGTCGGGTTCCTTGGAGAAAACCGGAAAGATAATCGCCTGATGTGACTCCCGGATCTATTTCAGGAGATGGGGACTTACGATCTTCCAATACTTCAACGAAGGTAGCAAAGAAATTCGCCACACCCTCGCGCAACTGCTGCACGTAAGCATGTTGATCTGTTGAGCCTTTGTTGCCATAAACGGCGATGCCTTGATGGACTATTTTGCCATCTAAGTCTTTTTCTTTGCCCAAAGATTCCATCACCAGCTGTTGCAAATAGCGACTGAATAAAAATAAGCTGTCCTTGTAAGGTAGAACAACCATATCTTTTTCACCACGTCCATTGCCAGCAAAGTACCAGGATAAAGCTAATAAGGCCGCTGGGTTATTTTTCACATCTGGGATGCGGGTAGCGTCATCCATTTCCTTTGCGCCATCTAGCATGGCACGAACATCAATCCCTTGTAATGCCGCTGGTACTAACCCCACAGCAGACATTTCTGAGGTGCGTCCTCCTACCCAGTCATACATAGGAAACCTGGCTAACCAACCTTCGTCTTTCGCCACCTTATCTAGGTTGCTATCGACGCTGGTAATAGCTACCGCATAGTGAGAAAAGTCCAAATTTTGTCCCGCGTAGGCTTTTTTAACTTCAATCATGCCGATGCGAGGTTCCGGTGTCCCTCCAGATTTGGAAATCACCAATACCAAAGTGCTGGCTAGGCTATTTCGCAAATGAGTCAGAACACGGTCGATACCTGCGGGGTCAGCGTTGTCGATAAAGTGAATTTTCAGGGGCGGGAAATCAGGGGCGAGAGCTTCAGCGACAAATTCCGGGCCAAGGGCAGAACCACCAATGCCAATAGAGATAATATCAGTGAAGCGGTTTGCCTTGGGAGGATGAATAGCACCTGTTTGGACTTTTTCAGCAAAGGCTTCGATTTGTTCTAGGGTTTGGACAATTTCTTGTGTAAGTTCTGGAGTCGGCGCTAAATCAGGGTTTCGCAGCCAGTAGTGTCCAACCATGCGGTTCTCGTCGGGATTTGCGATCGCACCCTTCTCGAGTTGAGCCATATCCGCAAACGCTTTGTCAAACTTCGGCCGCAACGACTCCACGAAGGCATCATCAAACTGTATCCGGCTTATATCTAGATACAGTCCCAATCCCTCATGGAAATATAACCAATCCTGGTATCGTTGCCAAAGTGCCCTAGCATCCATAGGGAAATCTCAAGTAAAGTGTTATTTCAAAAACCAGTTTAATGTAAGGTAATGGCGATCCCTGCCTAGCCTTATACAGTTTACAGTTTTAAGTGTTCAGTTAACTCCTCACCTTAAACATCTGGCATAGGGATGACACGCAGAAATTTCACAATTTCACCCCTAATTTCTATACCAATCAGATAATTATCTAAGGTGAAGCGGTGAAAAATCCCTTCACCATCAAGCTGTCGTAGTTCTTTTAGGTAATGCAACTGACAGTTTTGGGCAAACTCGACAAATACAAAATCATACACCCGCTCGTAAGCAGCAGGTTCTAAATTTTTCAGATCTAATAAAAAAGACCTGGCATAGCGTACTTCTAGACTCACTAGGCGTTACCTTCACCAAAACTTGAGGGCTACTATCAGTAGCTCAAAAGTGCTTCCTGTTCAGAAAAACATTAACAGTCGTATCGCTTCATCATGGGTTAAGATATCCCACGGTTGCTGCGATCGCTTAACTTGTTCTATGGCTTTCAGCATATAAAAGTCACAATACAAAGCTTCCAGAACGCTCCAAATGCTTTGCAGATCCTCATCGGCTAACTGCTCGATTAAGTGATGCATTCTAAGTCGCAGCAAATTCATATGTCAATTTTTACCTACAACCAAACACCAACAATAAATAGTATTCCCACAAAATCAGCAAGGGTTAACGGCGATACAGTAGTATCCTCAAGCTAAGCTAAAATTTATTCGCCCAGCGTTAGAGGAAGAAAATGGAGAATCTCTGAGAACATGACGGTTGAGCCTTTGAGCCTGACGGTTGATGACAATTGAGCCTTTGAGGCTGAAGGTTGAGCCTTTGAGGCTGACAATTGAGCCTTTGAGGCTGAAGGTTGAGCCTTTGAGGCTGACGGTTGAGCCTTTGAGGCTGACGGTTGCGCTTTTGAAAGACTTACAGCTATTTTCAGGTAAATGTACCAGATCTTTTTTGTCTCAGAGGATGTTTTAAAAGTCATCTTGTCGGTAACAAAACGTTCTAGATCCCTCTAAATCCCCCTTAAAAAGGGGGACTTTGATTCTGGTTCCCCCCTTTTTAAGCTACCGTGTATACACAAGTACTCGAATTGCATCATAATCCCTCGAATCACCCCACCCTAACCCTCCCCTTGTTAAGGGGAGGGAATAGGATTTCTAATTTCCCCCCTTGATAAGGGGGGATTAAGGGGGGTAATTCCGAGATCCCAAGGGAAATAAGACTTGTGTATACACCGTAGCCTTAAAAAGGGGGGTTAGGGGGGATCAATAAGTGCCTAAAATCACAGCCAACCACTTTTAAAACATCCTCTCACGCAGAGGCGCAGAGATTAAGGAGTTAGAAATTCTACTTCTTTTTTCTTGCCTTTTGCCTCCTGACTGCTATCTCCTAACTAAATACCTATGGTTGAATATCTTATTTTCTTAGCAATTTCTACAGCAATTTTTGCTCTATTCGGTCTGGGACTCAACTTGCAGTGGGGCTTTACGGGGTTAATTAACTTTGGTCATATTGCTTTCATGACGCTCGGAGCATATACAACTGTGTTATTGAGCTTAAAGGGCGTCCCCCTACTGATATCAGCAGTGGCTGGAGCAATTGTCGCAGCTTTGTTGGGCTTAATAATTGGCTTTGCGACTCTGCGCTTGCGGGAAGATTACCTAGCAATTGTCACTATCGGTGTTGGGGAACTAATTCGTTTGGTGGTGAATAACCAGGATTTACCTGTGGGTGACACTTGGACATCGGGAGCATTTGGCGTGCAAAGTTATCCCATACCTTTATCCACAGAACCAAATTTGTTTTTCAGATTTGTGATGATTGGGCTTTTGACGCTACTGGCTGCTGTAACTTTCTTTACCTTGTGGCGGTGGATTCGGACTGCTCAAATATCCAGGGTTGCTGATTCTGCCAAAAAGATAGCTAGCAGGCAAGAATTATTATCACGTTTGGTAGTAGGAATTTTGTTCGCGTTATTGGTAGCAGCGATTTATATTTCTGGGGTAATCTCACTATATAATTACACCCCAAAAGCGGGTTTAATGCTATTGTTGCTGCTAATTTTAGCATTTGTATTCTGGCGCTTAGAAATTTTAGTGCGATCGCCTTGGGGTCGAGTTCTCAAAGCCATCCGCGAAGATGAAGAAATTCCCAAGGCACTGGGTAAAAACGTCTTTTGGTATAAATTACAATCTCTCATGCTTGGGGGTGCGATCGCAGGTATCGCTGGTGCTTTCTTTGCTTGGCAACTCAGCGCTATTTACCCGGATAATTTTCAACCGCAATTGACTTTTGATACTTGGATCATGGTAATTTTAGGCGGTTCTGGTAATAACGTCGGCACTATCTTAGGCGCGGTGATTTACTTTGCTTACGATGCCATCACGCGGGAAGTTTTGCCAAAAATCGTCCCCCTTGATGAAGCACGTCTGGGCGCATTTCGGATTATGGTCATTGGTCTAATTTTGATGGTACTGATGATTTGGCGTCCTCAAGGTATCTTAGGGAAAAAGGAGGAACTCACCCTTGGTAAATAACCAGTCATCTCAACTTCCCCTGCTGGTAGCCACTGGACTTTGTAAAAGCTTTGGTGGGATCAAGGCAGTCAATGACGCGAAACTTGAAGTTACTAAAGGCAGCATCACAGGCTTAATTGGCCCCAATGGTGCTGGTAAAACTACTTTATTTAATTTACTCTCGAACTTCATTCGCCCAGATAAGGGACGAGTGATTTTTGATGGCGAACCTATTCACAACTTGCAAACATACCAAATCGCCCAGCAGGGTGTAGTACGTACCTTTCAGGTAGCTCGGACGCTCTCGCGGTTGTCGGTGTTAGAAAATATGCTGTTGGCGGCGCAAAAACAAACAGGTGAAAACTTTTGGCAAATGCAGTTGCAACCGCACATTGTCGCTAAGGAAGAAAAGCAACTGCAAGAGCGCGCGATGTTCCTATTAGAATCTGTAGGCTTGGCAAAAAAAGCACACGATTATGCTGGTAGTTTGTCTGGCGGACAACGCAAGCTACTGGAAATAGGACGGGCGTTGATGACCAATCCTAAGTTAATTTTGTTGGATGAACCAGCAGCCGGCGTGAATCCAAGACTAATTGATGATATATGCGATCGCATTATCGCTTGGAACCGGATTGACGGTATGACTTTTCTGATTATTGAACACAATATGGATGTAATTATGTCCTTGTGCGATCGCGTTTGGGTACTTGCCGAAGGGCAGAACTTGGCTGACGGTACGCCAGCAGAAATTCAAACCAATCCGAAAGTTCTAGAAGCTTATCTGGGAAAATAACCGGGAGCACCCCAAGGCTTGCCAAAATAAAATGCCGGACGACTAGAAGTCGCGGCTACAAGAACAAAGCCTGCGGAGACAGGCTATATGTATTAGTCCGGGTTCGCCTCCGGTTCCGTTGGCTGCTTCTCATTAGAAGTATATCTAATAAACTTGACACTATTCTCACGGCAGGTGCGGTGCGATCGCTCAATAGTTAATAGTACATAATTACCATTGAAAGTTCACAACTTTCATCTCACCATCTAAACTATGAGAAACCCGAAGAGTGGAGGCGTAGCATTATGGTAATCACTCCTAATACCGCATCTGAAGCCATCTACCCCGAAAGCGACGGACAGCCAATGGCGGATAATACCAAGCAATTTCGCTGGATAGTAACTATTAAAGAAAATTTAGAAATTTTATTTGCATCGCAACCAGATGTATTCATCGCCGGAGATTTATTTTGGTATCCAGTTGAAGGCAACCCTAACATCAAACAAGCACCTGATACTCTGGTAGTGTTTGGTAGACCCAAGAAAGATAGGGGTTCTTACAAGCAATGCGAAGAAGAGAACATTCCGCCACAAGTGGTGTTTGAAATATTATCTCCTGGTAATACAACTAAAGAAATGGCAAATAAACTCCTGTTTTATCAACGCTATGGAGTTGAAGAATATTATCTTTACGACCCAGACCAAAATGAATTAACAGGTTTTCTGCGCTCAGAAGATTGGTTGCAGGAAATTAACCAGATTCATGGGTGGATAAGTCCCCGTTTGGGAATTCGCTTTCAACTCACTCCACAAACTCTAGAAATATATCACCTTGATGGATATAAATTTATGACACCCGTTGAGCTTGACCAAATACGTATACAAGAACGTCAAGCTAAAGAAATAGCTCTCCAACAACTGGCGGAAGAACGCCAACGATATCAAGATTTATTGACACGACTGCAAGAACGGGGAATTGACCCAGAAGAATTCTTGTGAAAGTTAAAAAGTTTAGAACCCCGACTTCTGGTGATAAGTTGGGGTTCTTGTTGTTCAGTTTAACTAAACTGTTTTTCTGCATCTAAATTAAACAACATTTGCAGGGTCTGCATACAGTGCCGTCTTGCCTCCACATCTTGCTGCGATCGCAACTGTACCATCGGGTCATGTAAAATTTTATTAACAATTCCCCGTGTTAAAGCTTCGATAATCTCTTGATGTTTTTCAGCGAATTCTGAACCCAATCTCGATAAAGCTTTTTCTAATTCTTGTTCGCGGATAGTTTCGATTTTATTTCGCAGACAACTGATAGTGGTGACAGTTTCAAGAGAGCGCCACCAAATATCGAAGGCTTCTACTTCTTCGTCTAAGAGTCGCTCTGCTTCTTGGGCCATCTTCCTACGGCTTTCGTAGTTTTGCGCCACTACCGCCTTCAAATCATCCACATTAAACGCCTGTACATTTACCAGTTCATTCACGTCTGCATGAACATTACGTGGCACAGAAATATCAAATAACATCAAAGAGCACTGAGGTTCTAATACCATTTCCAACTTGGCACGGTCAAGTATCGGTTCTGTTGCCGAAGTACTTGTAAACACCAAATCGCTATTAGCAATCACAGACATCATCTCCGATAGCAGATGAGTTTGGATAGGTTGTTCGGGGAAATGCTTCGCCAACTCCTGGGCACGTTCTTGAGAGCGATTTACAATACTAATTTGCACAGCACCTTTAGAAAGCAAGTGTTGCACTAACAACCGTGACATTTTACCAGCACCTAGAATTGCCACTCGGCAAGCTGCTAAATTTGCTACTTTTATCTGCGCCAACTCCACAGCTGCCGAACTGATAGAGACTGCGCCAGTGCCGATACTGGTTTCGGTGCGAACCCGCTTACCAGCTGTCAGCGCTTGTTTAAATAATCGATTCAGAATTGTTTTTATACCGTTATATTGCTGTCCCAGTTTGTGAGTAGTTTTCACCTGAGCCAGAATTTGACCTTCTCCGAGTACCAGACTATCTAAACCTGCTGCTACCCGCATGATATGCATTACTGCATCATCATGTAGCAACATAAACAGATGTTGCCGCAGAGAAAGCACGGGCAGTTTGCTGTGTTCTGAAAGAAACTGGGTAACTTCCCGGATACCTTGGTCTGTTTCACTGGTAACAATGTAAATTTCCAGCCGATTACAAGTGCTAAGGATTGCGACTTCATCAATATGAGGATAGCTGGTTAGATGAGTGATCGCACTTTCAGTTTGTGGTTCTGGAATACTCAGCTTTTCCCGGACTTCTACTGGGGCTGTTTTATGGCTTAACCCCACCACTACTATATTCATTTGCTAAATCGTAGTTACTAATTGGTAGTTGGGAATAGGGAATAGGGAATAAGGAATAGGAAATTGTTGTTTATTGCTTGAAACAACCAACAATTAATCACTAACTACTAACTACTGTATGGATGAAGCATTTGGCTGACTATTTTTCGGTTTGATGGAAAGATTTCTTTCCAAATACTTCGCCCCTACTATTACCATTCCCCATTCCCCAAAAATTAGTTCAGTTGGAGAACCTTCGGTTCGCCAAACATGTGAATTGTATCGACAAATCGAGCAGTTTTCGATTGGTTGGAAATTACCAAGCTTTCAGTTCTTGCTCCACCCTTGAAGAAACGCACACCTTGCATCAGATTACCAGTGGTAATTCCGCTAGCAGCAAACAGAATAGTTTGACCAGATGCCAATTCATGAGCATCATAGACCTTATCGGGGTCATTGATATTCATCGACTTTAAACGGTCAATGTTGGCTTGTTTGCTTTCTCCAATCAGACCTGTTTTCACGACTTCTGGATCGTAAATCAGTTGACCTTGGAAGTGTCCACCCATAGCACGCATTGCTGCTGCGGAGATTACACCTTCAGGAGCAGCACCAATACCCATCAACGCGTGGATATTAGTTCCGGCAAAACCACAGGATATAGCTGCACCTACATCACCATCCGAAATCAGTTGTACTCTCGCTCCAGCCTGACGAATTTCTTTAATTAAATCATTGTGGCGATCGCGCTTCATTACCACGATCACAAGTTCTTCAATAGAGCGCTCTAGACACTCGGAAAGAATCTTGAGATTTTCCGTTGCTGACTTGTTGATGTCTACCTTGCCTTTAGCTGCGGGAGGTGCTGCTAACTTCTTCATGTAAAAGTCAGGAGCAGCAAATAATCCACCCTTTTCAGAAATTGCCAAGACAGCCATCGAACCAGGTTGTCCGTATGCTACCAAGTTCGTACCTTCACAAGGGTCAACAGCGATGTCAATTTCAATTAGTTCATCTGGGTTACAGAAGCTTTTGGCATCTGGTTGAGTACAGATACCGACTTCTTCTCCAATGTAAAGCATAGGAGCATCATCACGTTCGCCTTCTCCAATGACAATGCGACCGCGCATATAGATTTTATTCATCCGCTCCCGCATGGCTTCTACTGCTACCTGGTCAGCAGTATTTTTTTCGCCTTTTCCCATCCACTTTGCGGATGCGATCGCTGCTTGCTCTACTACTTCAATAATCTCTAAACCTAGTGTATTTTCCACAGAGTCTGCCCCCTTAACTGCTTGTCTTCGCGTCTTTTAATCTAGCTATTTCAGTTTTCAAGTCTACCAAAGGGCGGATACACGTGGAGGAAAGTTAAGTTTTGCTGCTAACTGGTTAAAAAAGTGCCAGTTGCGACATCCTTATTTTGCTCATCTTATTCCAGCATATAGCATGAGCAATAGTGCTGAGTAACACCTCGTGCAAATGTCTTAAAGCGCCCTCAGACTAAAGTCTGGGGCTACCCGAACAAAGCCTGCCAAAGCAGGCTTTTAGGCATGAAGTCCGCGAATGCGGACTTTGTTTTGATAGCCGCGACTTCAGTCGTCGGGTATTTTTGCTGTTTTGGTTAAAAACATCACTTTCCTTCGGTGTTAAGTTTATCTGTGGTTCTAAATAACAGAGCAAAGAAAGCTGGTAAGTTCAGTCAAAACATTAGACCAACTCAGAACGACATCAAGAGGTTAATCATGTTTATTGACTACATCACACTAATGTTGATCAATATGGTAGCCGGGTTAGTTTTACTAGCTGACTATGTGAATCGTGGAATAGATAGCCCTCATCAGAAACAATGGATTCCTGGATTTGGGATAACAGGTGCGATCGCCTTAACAACAGGTTTACACATGATCTTCACCTGGCCAGTTACTGGTAGCTTTAATATTGCTTTCGGTGAAACAAGTGTTTTATTTGGGATTTTATTTGTCGCAGCGGCGATCGCCCTCTCCCAAGGTTGGGATTTGCTGACAATAGCAATTTATGCTTTTTTCGCTGGTTTAGTTGCGATCGTGGTTGGTATACGCATCATCAACTTGAACTTGACAAAGCAACCGTTTTTGTCAGGAATCGGTTTTATTCTCACTGGGTTAGGTGGTGTCTGTGCTGCACCAACTCTCTATTGGAAAACAAACCGAACTTGGCGGCTAATTGGTGCATCTGTGCTGATAGTAGCCGCTCTGATTTGGGCATTAACTGGATATCTAGCTTATTGGAATCATTTAGAGGGTTTCGGAAAGTGGGTTCCAACTCCAATGCGGTAACAACCCCAGCAATGATCTAGGCTAGAGATAGTTAAAATCTTTTTTAAGATAAATATGCTGGATTTTCTCAACCCCCTCTTAAATCGCCATCCAGAGCAGGTCAAAGCCAATGTCGAAATCTATACATGGCAAACTTGCCCTTACTGCATCCGCGCTAAACTACTGCTGTGGTGGAAACGTGTAAAATTCACCGAATACAAAATCGATGGCGACGAAGCAGCTAGAGCTAAAATGGCAGAACGTGCCAACGGACGCCGTAGTGTACCGCAGATTTTCGTTAATAACCAACACATTGGTGGCTGTGATGACCTTTATCAGTTAGATACACAAGGTCAACTCGACCCCATCTTAGCCCAAGCCACTATTTAGTTTTGCAGGCTTTGTGATGTTAGCCCCAGACTTTTAATCTGCGGGCTATTTGGTTACTAAAATTTAGCTTGAACCTAAGTTTAATTTTTAGTATAAAAAAACATGTTAACTGAGTACACAGAATATCTTATACATAAAAAATGGATGAGCCGTGCCTTAGAATTGGCACAAGCAGCAGGTGATGCGGGTGAAGTTCCTGTAGGCGCTGTTATTATTAACTCAACTGGGTATCTGCTTGCTGAAGGAGAAAACAGAAAAGAACGCGATAAAGACCCCACGGCTCATGCCGAAATTCTTGCTATTAAGACAGCTGCTACAACTTTACAAAATTGGCGTCTTAATGAATGCACCCTCTACGTAACTCTAGAACCTTGCCCGATGTGTGCAGGTGCTATTGTGCAAGCGCGTCTAGGATTGCTTGTATATGGAGTGGACGATCCAAAAACTGGCGCAATTCGTACAGTTACTAATATTCCTGACAGCGCCGCTTCTAATCACCGCTTACAGGTAATAGGAGGCATTCTAGAGACAGCTTGTAGGCAGCAGTTACAAGCTTGGTTTGCTACCAAGAGACATAAGAGAAATTAAGGACAGAGGTAAAACTGTCCAGTTGGTACAACACAATTCATGCAAGAAAATCTACGGTGTAACTAGTCAGGCTTTTCCTTAAATATTACCCGTCAATCAGCTGCCACCGTCATGATGGAATTTCACTCTTCATCCGATATTTGCCAACACACACCAGTGAATACCCCAGAAAATTCTCAGGTGGCTTCTAGTACCTCAAGGGTTTCTCCTTGGTTAAGTCCTTTGGCGTATCTATTGGGGCGTCACTGCCTACTACCATTATTCTTTGGCCGGATTAACATAACCGGACAAAAAAATATTCCCACAACTGGGCCTGTTATCCTTGCTCCTACCCATCGATCCCGTTGGGATGCATTGCTCGTACCATATGCTGCTGCTGATTGTGTGACAGCAAAGGACTTGCGGTTCATGGTAACTGTTACTGAATGCCAAGGATTACAAGGCTGGTTTGTCCGGCGCTTGGGGGGGTTTCCTGTAGATATTCAACACCCGTCAATTCGCACCCTGCGACACGGAGTTGAGCTACTTCAGCAAGGAAAAGCCTTGGTGATTTTTCCAGAAGGCGGAATTTATCGTGATGGTAAAGTTAAGCCTTTAAAGCCAGGAATTGCTCGTCTAGCTTTGAGTGCTGAATCTAGCCACTCCGGACTAGGAGTGAAAATTATACCCATTAGTATCAACTATAGCCAACCATATCCTAATTGGGGTACAGATGTGAGTATTCACATTGGTTCGGCAATAAAAGTAGCAGATTACAGCACTGGCTCCATAAAACAAAATGCTAAACACCTAACAGGTGATTTAGCAAAGGCGCTGCAACAATTAAGCTATCAAGAATCAGAAGTTGCCAGTCATCAAAGAATGCTGAGTAATGAGTGCTGAGTAATCAGTACTTAAAGGAAAACGGTTTTCAGTATGAAGCTCTCGAATTTATTTGTGGATAAAAAACTATTTGCAGAAATAACTAATTCTTGACTTGTCATTGGTCATTAGCAAAGGACAAATGACTAATGACAAATGACTCTTGACTAAATACCTAAAGTTAATTCCCAAGTATTTAGTTTACCTACATCTTTTGGTGCGTAGTCGATGACCCACAACTGCCAGTTTCCTTGAGATGATAAGGATAACATCTGCTTAAGGGCTGGGTGCGATCGCACTGTATAAGTTGTTTGTAAACTAGTACGGCGTCCTAAGATGCGACTTTGCAACAAGACTTGCTGATTATTGGGAGCAATTAAATAAATTTCTAAATCGCCCAAAAAATCGTGTGTGATGCTAATTGTTACCTGAATATCCCTGATTGAACCAGCATCAGAAATTGCGATCGCACTTTTTACCCCCTGTCGATCATTATCTGGAATCACTACTTGGTTAGAATTTGCTCCCTGTACTTGTCTAGTAGCATTTGATGCAGACGTAAGCAGCTGCTGCGCTGCTTGTACTGCCCTAGCTGCATTTACCTTGCCATAACCAAACCACTGGCAATGACCATTACCATCGTAAGTACCTTTACGTAAACCCAATTGGGGGTCAGGGTCAGAGTCAACAATTTTATCAGCGGTTTCTTGGAGAATACGTTTGACTTGTTGGGCTGTTAAGTCAGGGTTTGCTGACAAAACTAGAGCCGCCACGCCTGCGACTACAGGAGTAGCACTGGAAGTACCGCCAAAGTTGTCGGTAAAGTTACTTGCATCATAGCCAGCGGCTCCCACTTGGTCAGTGGTGAACACTCCCAACCCAGAAAGAGAAGTGGCGATCGCAGGTTGTGTATAAACAAAACCCGTCTCCTGAAGCGATATTCCTGGTGAGGCATTGTTACTAGGGGCACACACCGAAATATTAGTTCCCCAATTGCTGTAAGCAGCTTTCTTATTCAAGCTAGTAGAAGCAGCAATGGCAATCACATCTGGATGTACCGAAAAACCACTTAGCCATTCTGTATTGCCTTGTAAAATATTTTTTGGCCAATTTTGCTCATTCACCGTACCGTTAATTGGACGGTTGGCATTTCCCGCAGCAAATAAAATGATGCAACCTTTACCATTACGACCTTTGGTGGCGGCGCGGGTAATAGCAGCGCGTTGACGCAAAGACAGAGGGAAATAAACAGCAGATGCTCCCCAGCTACAAGAAACAACACTGGCTCCCTTTTCGATTGCCCAGTTGAATATAGCCTCAATTGACTCATCATCCAAAAATCCTGTACTGCGAATCGGCATTAAAGCACAACCAGGAGCAACTCCCACAATTCCCGTACCATTTTCTTCAGCAAGCGCTATCCCCGCACAGGCTGTACCATGACTAGTTTCCTTTTGTTCAGGTAAAGGTAAAAAGTCATTTTCCTTCAAATCTCTGGGGGCGACAATTTTCCCAGTACCTTGAAAATCTGGATGATTCAAATCAAAAGAATCGTCTACTACAGCCACAATCACAGAACGCAAACCGCGAGTGATATCCCAAGCTTTTTCCACAGAAATATGGGAATCGACCACCAATTGTTTACCGCCATTATGGTTGAGATACCATTGCTGAGTATAAAGGGAATCGCGGGGTTGGTAATGGGTTTCACTTTGCACCAAAATGTTAGGTTCAGCGGCTAAAACCTCTGAGAGTCCTTGCAACTGGTTGGTGATTTTGATGGGGTTTTCTGTCGCTTGTTTGCTGACTACAAACACGAAAGCATTAGGAAGACCAAGAATTGGTTTTTCTTGAACTAAGCTAAATGTAGTGGCTATAGCATTAATTGTGCTTGTGTCTACCGATAAGGCAAATTGAATCGTAATTTGGTCATTCAGATAGACGAAAGTCCCAGGATTATCCTTAATTTTATAAACATGACTAGCAAAGGCAACATTTTCGGCAGCGCGTGCTTGAGACATCGCCACCTCTAAGTTGTTTGGTGCAACCGTGAATAGTTCTAGCCGTGCTTGAGGAATACTGTGCTGCCAAATACCCCAACTAACCTGGGATAATTGTTGGGAAGGAAAGTCGGTAGCCGGACGGACGGTGAAGCGGTCTAAGACCTTTTCTAAAATCAACTCTTCACCACCGCGTTGTAAAATTACTCCTAAGCTGCTTGCTGGTACACCTATGGTTGGAAAATCAGAGGAATTGACGCGATCGCTCATAGGGACGATTTTAGTTAATTAGTATACAAGGGCAATGGGAACTCCATTAAACCGATTTTCAGTCTAAATCAAAGAAACTTGGGATGTGGCTTTGTTTTGTTCGAGACAAAAACAGAGGTAAGATACCCGAAGTTTCCATACCTTTTCTATATAGTTGTCGCACTAATTGACCCCATGAACTTTGCTGCTGCCATTCCTTTGATGCGCTTCACTGCCTTATCAGTCATAGCAATCCTCAGCTTACTATCACCTGTCAATGCTCAGATACCACAGCTACCAGGCACTACTGGTCAACCACAACCTATTGACCCCAACGCTCCCAATAACCTCCGCCCCATAACCCAAAATAACAGCCTTTTGAGCATCGAAGGGGGCGATCGCCTCATGAAAGATGCAGGACAAGCTGTTTCTTCTCAAAACTACCCCTTAGCGGCTAAGAAACTCCAAGAAGCACGTCAGGTTTTTAATCAGCTATCTAATTTTTATCAGGAGTTAAACTCAAGCTTTTCTGGAATTGACAATAGAGTTTCCGATTCCCAACGTCAAAAGGCCTTATCAACCGCCCAAAAGCGAGATGAAGCCACCTATCAGCTAGCATTGGTACATCGGGCACAAAATCAGCCAGAATTAGCCGTACCCTTGCTGATTCAGATTGTTAAAAGTCAAAATCCGACGCGGGATTTAGGTAAGAAAGCCTACCAACAATTATTGGAGTTAGGTTTTGTTGATACTCCCTATCCCGGACAAGGTGGTAGTTCATCTTCTTCAACCCCAAAAAAAGCAAATTAAATTCCTGTTAGTTCTTTCTCCCCCCGGTTACTGAGCGGAGCCGTACCACTTCGTGGAAGCAAGCTACGCCTCCGGTCTCGTAGAGAAGTGTTGCTCCCCCCGCTCCCCTTCCTAAGCAGTCGCTCTGGACTAACGCAATGCTAGGATAGAATTATCCCCGTAAAGTCAACCTAGCGTTCTCAAAAATCCGCGTCAAAAGCACGTTTGCCCTCAGCCTTGCCAAAACCTGAACTTGGCAAAGGTATCCACTCCATATCTGTTAATAATAGAAAAGTAAGTTTTTTCAGGAATTGCGATGATTAGTCCGCAGCAGGTTGAGGCAATGATCAAGGCGGAACTGCCAGATGCACAGGTTCAGGTGCAAGACTTGACTGGTGGCGGTGACCACTATCAAGTGACTGTAGTTTCATCGGACTTTGCAGGTAAAGGACTAGTGCAACAGCACCAGTTAGTTTATGGTGCGTTGGGACAAGCTATGTCAACTGAAGCGATACATGCCTTGGCAGTAAAAACATATACACCTGAAGCTTGGCAGGCAGCAGCCGCTTCGTAAAATTAAGAGTTATGAGTTATAAATTGTTAACTCATAACTCGGCACCGTAATGGCTCCACTTCACTCTATTAATACAGAATAGGAAACACAAAAACATGACACCAGAACTCAAAGAAAAAATTGACACCTTGTTACAACAAAACAAGATTTTGGTTTTCATGAAGGGAAACAAGTTGATGCCTCAGTGTGGTTTCTCCAATAATGTTGTGCAGATTCTCAATACTTTGGGAGTACCATTCGAGACAGTTGACGTTTTATCAGACTCTGAAATTCGTCAGGGAATCAAAGAATATTCTAACTGGCCAACAATTCCTCAAGTGTATGTTGATGGTCAATTTCTTGGCGGTTCAGATATTTTGATTGAACTGTACCAGAAAGGCGAATTGCAGCAATTGGTAGAAGTAGCACTAGCTTCGTAACACTCTTTTTGTAGCAAATAGAGGGTAAGCTGCTGATTCTCTTTGTTATCCTTCCAATTGCGTAGAATATAAGTTTTTCATCGGGGTACAACAATCTTCCCCACGCACCTCGTTCCCAGTCTCCGGCTGGGAATTCCCATTTGGGGGCTACCGCATCTCGTTCAAATGGCAGAGTCCATACATCTCGCATTTCCAGGTTTTTGCTTAAAAACTTAACCAAAAAATGATGGCATTGTTTATGTAATAAATGCTACGCAAGTAATCAGTTAGCCGAAGCTTGCTACTCGTGTAGTTCGTAGAAAAATGTGTACAAAGGTCTGCCATGTTACGCTTAGACCTTATAAGCTAGTGGCGTGACAAGCCTAAAGTGATGCAAAAAAATTGTAGGTTGGGTTGACGTAAGGAAACCCAACATCGATAAGGGTGTTGGGTTTCGCGTTGCTCAAACGCCAGGTGCTACAACTGCCGGAACCTCCCTTCTCTACGAGAGGCTGCGCCAACGGGTGATGCCTCCGGCACGTCTGCCTTCTTGTTGCCCGTTCGCAAAGCGTCTCCCTTTGGGAGAAGGGCTGTAGGGCGAACACAGTCGCCTGGCTGTCGGGAAACCCTACCAAGAGCGCTGATTCACCGCAACGCACTGGCTCCCCAACCTACACCTAATGCACTATTTTAGCCCGGTCACGCCACTAGGGTAGGGTGAGCGATCGCAGCATTAGCCAATATCTCACTTGAAACTGGCGTTGAAACAATTTGAAGTTTTCATAAAACTTAATATAAACTTCTATTTTGAGATATTTCTTTATATAAGCAATTATGCCTAATAAAATGAGCAGTAATTGTAAAATTTATCCTATTATTTTGTCATCAAAAAATATTAAGGATTTATATGAATAAATCCAGTAAAAGTCTTGATATAGCTGTTTTTGCAAATATATTCTTCAACAATAAGTGCAAAACAAAAATGTAATTCTTTCATAAAGAATACCTTTTTTTATTGTCTTTTGCCGTGACTACTGACAGTATTTATCTTGAGAAAGTACTTATGTGACCTCATGTTAACTAAACAATTCTGGCGCAAGTTATCTCAAGTTACTGCTACAACAGCACTGGGCATTTCTATGCTGGTTTCTGTGGGAATTGCTAAAGCTAGTGCTGTAACGTTGCAAACTTTTAAGGTTTCTGGAACATTTGGTGATGAAAAGTTTCTAAGTTATGGAACATTTGATGAATATCCTGAACCGGCTGAGGATTCTGCTTCAAATTTCATAAATGGTTCTTTTGATGGAACTTTCACAGTAGATGTGGATCAACTTCCTAGTAACAATTATGTAGATTTTGAAAGTTTTAATGTAAAGTTACGGAATTCTTCGGGTGTTGCTGTACGTAACATAGGTCAGTTCCAAGAGGTTTTACCCTCTGGTAATAAAAAAGAACCATTCTTTGGTAGTGTCAGACCAGAAGATGTGTATTTCGCCTCTAATGACTATGTTCTGTTCCAATTATTTGTTAACAGCAACTTTACAGGAACTAGTACAGGACGTCCAGTAGACGTTGGGCTGGGAGTTCCTGTTTATGGAGCGTACAGAAATCAAGCCAATAGATACGACATACAGTCGAGAATCTATGTTACTTCATTTAGTAGCGAACCCGTTCCCGAACCTTTCACCCTTGCTGGCACAGCAGTTGCTGGTACTATGGGTTGGTGGCTCAGACGTAAACGAAAAGCTTCCCAAGCAGCGTAGTTTGTAGTATACACCTAGAGGATTTTCAATATCCTATATACGTCAATGCCATTACTCAATAAATAATGGCATTGTCTATGTAAGAAACGAAGAAATAAATGCTACGCAAGTATGCAGTTAGCTGAAGCTTGCTATTTGTGTAATTTATAGAAAATGTGTACAAAGGTCTGCCATGTTACGCTTAGACCTTGTAAGTTAGGGTGAGCGATCGCAGCATTAACCAATATCTCACTTTAAACTAGCATTGGAATAATTTGAAAAGTTAAAAAATTTATTTTTATACTTTTAAGTATTTTATATAAAAATCTTTTTTTACCAACTACAAGTTGATATAAAAACCTAAATTTTTTTCAGCGGTGTGAATCCCCTAGTCCGTAACCCACTAGCCAAAACATGCTGCTTTAAGAATGGCTAGGTCTGTGAAAAAGCTGGTCAAAAATCCCCTCAGTCATATTAGCCAAACTAATACATGACTGAGGGGAAGCGTTTTATCAATACAATATCTCCAAAATTTCACACCACTCGATCCGTTTATCAATATAGATAATATGCTATAATTACCTGCGTCAATACACGGTTACTATGAATGGCCAAGTTAAGGGCATTAGTAGTAATCAGGCTGTGGCTGTGGTTGTGGCACTGCAAAATTTGATCCATCGTACAAGTAGCGGCTGGCTTCCTCTTCTAGACGATGAATCAAAAAAGGTTCAATCGCGTTACCGTGTCGCAGTGCGGCTAGATATCCATCCAAATACATCCGCATATCATCTGTGCGATAACCGCGATTCCATAGCTCGGCGAAGGCGTCGGTGAGTCTTTGGTAATAGCGGATGGTTTGTGTGTCTTGGAGCATAACTGCTGTATTAATCTCTCTGGAATGAGAATTGTAAATGATTCACGCCCAAATGTGAAGTCTCACTTTTAGTTTGGCATTAACTCAAAGTTAATAAATCTACTTTGGGCAATACCTCCAGCAGCTACAATCTAGGTAAATCATATTCCAAGTTTTCTGGAATATGATTATTTAGTCTGCTATTTTTATAATTTTCTTATTAACAGCTCAATTAAATTGGCAGGTACGGGGATCAATCTTTATTAAGATAGAATCCGCTTTTACCAAAAGGCTGAAAGATGGTTCTGGTAATGGTTAGTCTAGTTTAATTATAGTTTTTTTGAGACACTACACCTTGCTAGTTAGCAAGATATTTAGCCAAAAGAACTTTTAATAAGTCTAACAAAAATTTAAGATTATTACTAATCGGCTTACAGCAAGGCACAAATTAAAGATATTGCCACCCTTCCTATGAGTAAATGTAAAGATAATAGCAATTGAAGTAACAAAGGCTACAAAACCTTGGGCATGGGCTTGTTACCTTGAAAGTCATCGACGCTAAGGGGTCTTGCCGCCGTGGGTTCGGTTTGTATTGAAATCGTAGAGGGAAATCCCCATCTGAGGTCGTTGCTGGGTTGGCACTTGCAACAACTGGAATACCGTGTGCATCAAGCCGCCAGTATTTATCAAGCAAGGGAAGTATTTTTAAGCCATCAACCAACGCTGGTCATCTTGGATGCTGATCTGCCTGATGGTGATGGTATTGAGTTTTGTCGTTGGTTGCATCGTCAGCAGCAGCCTCTGATCCTCATGCTATCTGCCCGTAGTAATGAAGCTGATATCGTCGCGGGTTTAAAGGCGGGTGCAGATGATTACCTGAGCAAACCTTTTGGGATGCAAGAGTTTCTGGCAAGGGTAGAGGCATTAATTCGCCGCAAGCGCACACCCACAGCACCAGCTTATTTGGATTATGGTACTTTGCAAATTGATTTAGTACAGCGTCGCGTCCGCTTTCAAGGGGAATTCATCGACTTAACGCCCCAAGAATTCAGTTTGCTGTACGTTTTGGCGCAAGCTGGGGGAGTGCCTCTGAGTAGGTCAGAATTGCTGCGTCGTGCGTGGCCTGATGCCATCGACAACCCGCGCACCATTGATACTCACGTTTTATCGCTGCGGAAAAAGGTTGAACTTGATCCCCGCCAACCCAGTTTAATTCAAACTATCCGCAATGTTGGATACCGTTTTAACATGGAAATTTTGAATGTCAATGTTTCGCAATCACAAACAAAGTTAGCTAAAGAAAGATTCAGCAATCAACGTTCAACGCTTAGTGGCCAATTAACACAATCTTAAGTGTTAAATCCTGAGTGGTGATTTTGAAGTTAGCAAGTTATAAATTTTGAGAAAAGTCTGATAGTCGGCTTTTGACCATGAGAACTTCGGTGAATTTTGAACTCCTTACTTTTGAGTCCTCACACTCACTCAGGGAGAACCCTGAACGGAGGCTTCCTCCGCTTAGAAGTTCGGTGACTCAGCACTATTTAACTCCATTCCTCAGTTGCTTGAGCTTCTGCTTGCATCAAGCTTTCTCGTAAGTTAATCCAATTTATTTCAGAGACTCTTTGATTTGCTAATAAATGACCTTGCTTAAGGTGTAATAACCGCGTGCAAAACATCTGGGCTAACTCCAGTTGGTGATTTACCATCAGAATTGTGGTTTGATGAGTTTGACTCAACTGGATTAAGACTTGCATTACACGAGAAGCTGTACCAGCATCCAGGGAAGAGGTTGGCTCGTCTAATAGTAAAATTTTTGGTTGAATGACTAAAGCACGAGCAAGGGCTACTAGCTGTCGCTCTCCAGCAGAAAGTTGTACCTCAGTCCGCCCTAACCATTCACTGGGAATGTGTAGTTTTTCTATCCAGTCACTGACTCGTTGCTGAATTGTTTGTTTGGGTAAACCACGCAAAACCAGCGGATAAGCCAAGGCTTGCTGAACTGTCATCCCCAACAACTTCGATTCTTGTAATACAAGTGTCACCTCCTGGCGTAACTGGATAACAGGAATTTGGTGATACTCTTGATTGTCCAGATAGATTTTACCGGTGGTAGGTTCAATCAAGCGGTTGAGGAGTCGTAATAACGAAGTTTTACCAGCACCAGATGAACCTACAATTGCAAGGCGTTCACCGCAGGTGTTGGCGGAGCGATCGCCTGCAAACACCTCCAAAGATATATCCTGCAATATAGGATATCCTTGCTGATTCCCTGGAAGCTGGGTTTTTAGTTTCGCAAACAGATTAACTTGTTCTAGCCTTAGTGTGGTTGCTGTCACATCATCCAAGTTAAATGGGGAATGGGGAATGGGGAATGGGGATAATTACCAATACTCCATGCCTAACTCTAAGTAAGTTGTCGAGTAGCTAAGGCTGTAGCGATCGCCCAGCCATCGACTAATAGTAGCAGCAGTGTGAATCCCAGTAAAATCAGGTACATCCACGGCTGTGCTAAAGGGCGAACATCTGTGGTATCAATACCCGTCCTGGCTTGCACAATTTGCACCAAACGAGCAAATCCGGCTACACGCATCGGTAGTAAATAAGCTTTCCCCTCTTGGCTAAGGAAATAATAAACCAGCCCTCCTTGACCGGTGGTGCGGGGCTTTAACTCTTTCACCTGTGACCAAGGTAAAATCCAGCCTTTACGAAACAAGCGAGGAACCCAAGCGGGGTAAGTAACCTGAATTTGCTCCTCATCTACTATTACTCGTTCAGTCAACACCGCATATAGGGCAATGAAGCCGATGCTAATCCCTACCCATAATAATTTTGGTGGTACAGGTGCAGCCGTTACCTGCGATAAGAAAGGTAATGGTACTGTGAGTGCTAGATATAAACTCAACAGCGTAATCCGAATCAATGGAGACAGGCGAAAAATAGAAGCTGAGGTATTGGCTGAGTTTGCTGTCACGGCTCAATCACGATTATTGGCTTTAAGTTCATACTAACTGGGAACCTTCAGGCAGAAACACACGAAAACCTGTTGATGCTTTTATTTTCTACATCCTAGTAGGTCTTCCAGATAAATACTCTCTTGAAATTGTCCTGAAGATTTTATTAGGGTAAATACTTTTGCACTACAGTCCAACCCGTCAGGGACACCCAAGCAAATCCCACAAACAGGATAATATTCACACCGATGTGTAGAGGTCTAGCCCAAGCTCGTCTAGCAGAAATTTGCGTAGCGCTAAAAGCAGACAGTAAAACTAACACTACCACCGTCAACCCAGCGATTAAATGTGACGAGTGCCCTAAAGAACCAAAGTGTCCTAAAGTGCCAACAATACCAATTAACAGCAGTAGTAGCACTAAACTTACCATGCTGATACCCATTATGTAGTGGAGCGATCGCACCGCCCTATCTCCGCCCATAAATGGGTTAATAAAAGAGAATTCGCGCAAAGTTCTCGCCCGAAACATCAAAACGCCGGTCACAGCCAACATCAAATATGCCAACAGAGACAACCCCATCGACCAAGCGGCTATTTTCCACAACCAAATAAAAGAAGGTAGATTCATTAGTTAATGCACTATAAAAAAGCACATTCTCTCGTGAGGGCAGTCAACAGTCATCAGTCCAAAGTCACAGTATTTAATTACTCTTGACCCTTGTAGAGACGCGATTAATCGCGTCTCTACCCTTGACCCTTGACCAATAAACAAAAAGGGCTACTGAATTCAGCAACCCTCAAATTGAGCAAAATTGAGCAAAATTTTTTTCTTAATCAACAGATGCTAAACCAGCGACTTGTAAAGGTTTTGTAGTATCTCCGGCTTTTGTATGAATTTGCACTATTTGTTTGGTATTAAGAGGGTCTTTTTCTTCTGACGAGTCTGTATCAAACTCATTATTGCTTGGTTCGTTGAGCATCAGGCGATCGCATGGAATCCTATCGGATAAAATTGCACTTGCCATCATACCCGTATGAATCTCCATTTGAGCTTTTCGTGGAGCTTCAAACACTAGGCGTTGTCCAGGAAAAACAACCCGTTCAAAGTACCAGTTAGGAATATTGGAGATGCGAGCCACCTGTATCTTGCTCGTGGCATTAACGTAGCAGCAGAGAACTTTCCCCGATTGCTCCGGTGGTAGAGGATCTAATATTTGAGCCATAACTGCTGAGGAGCTTTACGCCACAATTTAACATTACACTAGCCAAGCCTAGCATTTGCTGATCCCCAGTTGTTGTAACTCCGAATACCAACTGAATGTTTAGAGATTATTTCTATCTAAAGATAATGTCTTCAGTTATGAAAATTTTGTAAATATCTATGGCTTTTTTGCAATTTTACACTATTAATAGAAGTTCTTTATATTTTTTCTCTGGTAAAAAAACTTTAACTCGCTTAAGGCAAATAATTAGGGTATGGGTATGACAAACTTACTCTTGCCTTCCGCCTAACTGGGAAGTGAGTTTTTCTGTTTCATCTATCTCAGGACTATTAGGCTTTGATCATCGCTTAATGAATAAGCTCAATGTTATTGTAAAGCTATATGAAAAATATCCTCATAAAGCCTCTCTCTAAATGCATAGCATTTAGTACGCACAACAATTTTATTAATTCTTGCATCTAGCAACTAAAGTCGAATATCATAAATAAGTTTATTTGTCAAGCGATATTCTGATAAATGTTAAGAGTAGCCAAAACACACGCCTTAAAACTTGAGTTTCTCTCACTTTTCCTGAAAGATTGGCAAGATGGAAGTTAAAACACCCATGATGGAAAATCGAATTCTCTACGTTCGCCTTCCCTGTAACCCCATCTTTCCTATTGGGGTTATCTACCTTAGTGATCACGTCCACAAGCAGTTTCCCAATATTGCACAGCGCATCTTTGATTTGGGAACAGTACCACCTTTAGATTATGCTGCCGCTCTGGATCGTTGTGTCGATGAATTTAAACCAACACTGCTAGTCTTTTCTTGGCGGGATATCCAAATATATGCCCCTGTGGGTGGACGCGGTGGCAATCCTCTTCAAAACGCCTTTGAATTTTACTACGCCAAGAATCCTCTATTGAAACTACGTGGCGGATTAGGCGGTTTGCGAATCTTCATCGCTTACTATGTAGAGCTGTGGCGCAACCTGGGATTAATCAAACGCGGTTTAAAGCGCGCCCAAAAATATAATTCTCATGCTCGTGTAGTTGTCGGTGGTGGTGCAGTCAGCGTATTTTATGAACAGTTAGGTAAAAGCTTACCTAAAGGGACAATTATTTCTGTAGGTGAAGGGGAAACCCTGTTGGAAAAACTTTTAAGTGGCAAAGAGTTTCAAGATGAACGTTGTTACGTAGTAGGAGAGACTCCACCACGGAAACGGCTGATTCACGAACAACCCACCGCACTAGAGAAAACTGCCTGTAACTACGACTATATTGAAAGCATCTGGCCGGAATTTAACTATTACCTGCAAGAGCAAGACTTCTACATTGGTGTTCAAACTAAGCGAGGTTGTCCCCATAACTGTTGCTATTGCGTCTATACCGTAGTTGAAGGCAAACAAGTACGCATCAATCCAGCTGATGAAGTTGTTGCCGAGATGCGGCAATTATACGATCGCGGCATTCGCAATTTCTGGTTTACGGATGCCCAATTCATCCCAGCACGGAAATTTATCGATGATGCTGTAGAACTTTTGCAGAAAATCGTCGATTCTGGTATGACAGACATTCACTGGGCAGCATACATCAGAGCCGACAACCTGACACCAGAGTTGTGTGACTTAATGGCGAAAACTGGTATGAACTATTTTGAAATCGGAATTACCAGTGGTTCTCAAGAACTCGTGCGGAAAATGCGGATGGGGTACAACCTGCGAACCGTCTTGCAAAACTGCCGTGACTTAAAAGCAGCTGGGTTTAACGACTTAGTTTCAGTCAACTACTCCTTTAACGTCATTGACGAACGTCCTGAAACCATTCGCCAAACTATTGCCTATCACCGCGAACTAGAACGGATTTTTGGCGCGGATAAAGTCGAACCTGCTATCTTTTTTATTGGACTGCAACCCCATACCCATTTAGAAGAATATGCCTTTAAAGAGGGCATCCTTAAACCAGGATATGATCCAATGAGCTTAATGCCTTGGACAGCTAAAAAACTCCTTTGGAACCCCGAACCCCTTGGTTCATTCTTTGGCGCAGTCTGCTTGCAAGCTTGGCAACAAAACCCCAACGACTTCGGACGCGAAGTCATGAAAATCTTAGAAGAAAAGCTGGGTTGTGCCGACTTGGAAGCAGCACTTTCTGCACCAATGGAGACGAAAGAGAAACAGTTAGTAACTCTTTAAATAGAAGACGCAAAATAAAATCAAACAAAATTCTATCTCCCACTCCTCCTCTGCGATTATTTTCATCAAACCCATGTTAGAAGGTTCAATCCTACAACAGCTGGAAACAGCTCATCGCCATAGTACCAGGCCAATTCGATTCGGGGTGTACTACAAAAATACCCTAGTCTCCCTTTGCCACGCCCTAGAAGACCACATCTTAGCCGACGACGGTACACCCCTAGTTATCACAGCCTTCCAGCAGGGTAAATGGTATCTGCAAGAAGCCCAACGATATGCAGACATCGCCCAGCACAGCCGTGAAATTGCCATCATGGCAGCCTCGGAGTCTGGCTTTGATGAACATCCTACTAGCCAGCTACCCAATGTAGACTTAGTAGAATTAGATCTAGCCGATCCAGTAGCGCAGGAATGGCACTTAATTATCCTGTCGCCAAAATACACAGCGATGGTGATTTGTCAAGAGTTATCAATAGCTGATTATGGCAACGCCGGGGTGCCAGCATTAGACTTAGAGCGCAAATTCTATGGCTTGTGGACATTTGAGCCAGAGTTAGTGCAAGAGACAGCAGAAATAGCGATCGCCCACATTAAACAATACAATCCAGCACTGGCGGAAAAACTTACAGATCATAAACAGGCGATTATACCGTCAATTGCCAAATCGCAAAATTTGGGTGCAGTTGTCTCCCGTGTAGTAGATTACCTCCAGACTGGACAAGATAATTTATCCATTCCCACACTACTCGGCCAACAAGCGCTTGATCGCAACTTGGTTTCTAACGAAATCCAAGCATTTTTGCGGATGGCGCAACTGATGGACATGGCAGATGTCAACAATCCAATGGCAGCAGCGGAAGTAGTAGTACTTGCCGAAGCAATGGGGCAGCTTTTAGATCTTCCCGCATGGCAGATTAAGAGATTGCGGCTGGCAGGTTTACTGCATCGCATAGATCCACTACAGAAAGCTGAAAGCCTTCTCACTGGCGATATATCTACACGCTACCAAGAAGATGCCCCCAGTTCTCCCTTAACTTGTCCCTTAGTACCGGGAGCGCAGGTACTGCGAACAATGCCACGACTACGGGCAGTTGCTCAAATTATCACTCACCAAACCGAGTGGTGGAATGGTACAGGAGAACCAGCAGGTTTAGCTGGGGATGCAATTCCCTTAGAATCGAGAATTTTGGCATTATTGGCAGACTTTCAATGGCGAGTCAATCAGCAAAAATCGTCAAATCAGAGTCGCCAAGAGATATTTACTCAAGCTTTGGATGAGTGCAGACAGCAACAATCCACCCGTTTTGACCCTAAACTTGTAGATACCCTAGCTTTGTTAGTCATGGGTTTACAACAGGGACTTGACTTACCCCAGATGACACCCAAAGTCAGTGCGGGCATCTGGATACTTGATTCCCGCTGGGATAGTCACAGCAAGACTAATGAGGAAATTGGTAGTTACCCCAAATGAATATTGAAGCCATTAAATCAGGAAAACTGAAACAGCTACCAGGGGCAAATTTAGAAGACGAGGAACTTTCCCAACTGGATTTAAGCCGCATTAATCTTGCTGGCGCTACTCTTGTTGGCACCAATTTCGCAGCTTCCAAACTTGAAGGTGGGCATTTAGAGGGAGCGAATTTGATGGGGGCTAACCTCCAAGAAACTGACTTGCGGGCGAACCTGATGGGAGCAAACCTGATGCAAGCAGATTTAACAGGCGCTGACTTGCGGGGTAGCAATTTGCGCGGTGCTAACTTGATGGGAGCGAGACTCAGTGATGTGTCTTTAGCGGGTGCTTTCGTAAGTGGTGCCAATTTGATGAACGTGAACTTACAAGGCGTTGACTTGCGGGGTGCTGACTTGCGCGGTACAAACCTGACTGGGGCAAATCTCAAAGGTGCAGACTTAAGTCGTGCCGATTTACAAGGGGCGTTATTGAGTGAGGCGAATCTCGAAGAAGCTGATTTGCGAGGTGCGAATTTGGCAGGGGCCAATTTGACGGGGGCGAATTTGCTCTGTGCAGAGTTAGAAGGTGCGAATTTGAATGGTGTTAATTTGGATAAAGCGTGTTTGGTAGGAACAATGATTGAAAAGGTTTCGTAAGGAACGGGCTTCGAGGCTAACATTAAGTAGTTAATGGATAATCCGCAACGCGATCGCTCTGGCTGGAATACAAACTTATCTAGCAGCTAATTGAGATTAGTATATTAGTATTGATGCAAAAGGGGTTCCCATGAGCCAAACCATTGATGATCGGGTACATTGGACAACCACAGACTTAGAATTGTTGTCTGATAATGGTAATCGCTACGAAATTGTTGATGGGGAATTATTTGTGACAAAGGCACCGCATTGGGGACACCAAAAAGCTAGCGGAAATATTTATGCAGAATTAAGAGCTTGGTCACTCTCAACAGATCTTGGTGAGGCTGTTCCCACCCCAGGAATCATCTTTACCGATGCAGATAATGTCATACCTGATGTAGTTTGGGTCAGCAAAGAACGCCTCTGTATCTTGCTTGATGGCGAAGGGCACTTAACAGGAGCACCAGAACTCGTGGTAGAGGTACTCTCGCCTGGAGCACAGAATGAGCGACGAGACCGCGAAGTTAAACTGAAATTGTATGCTTCCAGAGGAGTTCAAGAATATTGGATTTTGAATTGGCAACTGCAACAGGTTGAAGTGTATCGCAGAGAAAAAGCTTTGCTCAAATTAGTGGTAACACTATTCGTTACAGATCAACTCACCTCTCCTTTGTTACCAAATTTTGTCTGCTCTGTTGCGCGGTTGTTTGTATAAACTATTCCGGCATTTTATTTCTCCATCTTGGTAGGGGAATATTTGAGCGATCGCCCCCGTATCCACAAAGCTAGTACACTCATCAACAGCACCCCCATCAATCCTTGTAGGGGATTATTATTTACACCAGTTACCCAATCAGGAACTTTACCAGAATGTTTCGTTAATTCTCCAACATTAATAATGTAATAGCCCCAAACTAAACCACCATGTAGACCAATTGGTAAACCCAAGCGTCCCCTACGCCAACGCTTCCCCCATACCTGCGTTAACCCCAGCACTACTAAAGCTGGAAATTGTGGCAGTGTATTAATAATTGCCTCTAGTGGCTTAATAAAGTGCAATGCAGCAAACGCAACGGCATCTATCCATAGCGCCACACGCATACTGTAGTCCCGCTGTAATTCATTTAGCAACCAGCCTCGGAATAACAATTCTTCAGCAAACCCGATACCCAAGCCAACAATTAAACCTTCTAAAATCACTTTTAACAAGAAAACTTTCGGTTGTTGCCACACCAACCAACCCAAGGAACCTTGTAGCCCAAAAAGTATCAGAATATTAATTAATCCCATAGCCAAGCCACGCAGCAAATCCACACCATTTTGCCGCGTGAATTCTAAGCCATAATGCCGCAGTATTTGGGGCTGCTCGTAGATATATTTACCCCATAGCTTAAGAAGAACAATAAACTCTACATATAGCAACACCATTGTCAAGATACTTACTAAGTTAGAATCACGCACTAGTAAGTAAATCGGTGCAGCAAAGGGCAACCATAGCAGCAATAAAATTGCAATAAAACAACCCAGCCTAATGGGGGCAGGGCTTTGGCCTAAACGGACAAGGTTTATTTTCATACTAAATAAGTCAATGATCACCAGTCAAAACTCTATATTTCGACTAATGACCAATGACTAATGACTAGTGACTAATGACTATTCGTCAGGTTCAATTGTGCTACTTAAGCCATGACTTTTCAATGTTTCGCAATAGAACTCAGCATGTTCTTGAGCGCAAGTAATGACCAAAGCTAGCCCGTTCGTATGAGCTTCCATCATGATGCTAACAGCCTGGGGCTGGGTAAGGCTCGGCACAGTGGTTATTAGTGCCTGCACCACATGCTCCATAGGGTTGTGGTCGTCGTTATGAAGCAAAACGCGATACTGAGGTGCGAGCTTGCGGGATGTGGAACGCTTTTCAATGGTTTCAACTGACACGGCTCTTTGCTCTTTTCTCGTTGATTCACTACAACAAAATCTCTGTCCAGCGATCGCTTAACAGTTATTTACTTATTCTATAGTATTTCTGTCTAGATACTATGACAGGGAAAACTTTTACCACCAAGGGCTGATCGTGGCAGTATTTTAGGGGCAATTCTGAGGCTTATGTCTAAGGCTGCCGTAAGAGTGCTCTTTTAATGTTTCAAGAATTTCATCTAAGCATAGTGCATTGTGACTCTTAAAATGAAGGAAGCTACAAAATAATTCTTGCCACTGCCCAAACTGCGTAATCATGGACATGAGCCTAAACTTTCAACCAGGACAAATTGTGTCTTTAGAGCATGGCGACAGGAATCTGTATGCAGAAGTCATTCAAGTTGTCGTTTCTCGCCAGTTGTGTTGGGTGCGTCCTTTACTGCTGGTCAACTTCATCCAAGAATCATCGATAATTACTGATTTGCGAGATGCATCTGACCTGCTTTGGCCTATCAATTTATTTCGACCAGCTCTAGACACAGAAGTAATTACCTTATTGAGCCAGGTTTTAGCCAAGGAACCAAAAAGTGAACCAGACTCAACTTCCAAGCAGCAACTTAATGAGTTTATTCACCAACTTTGGCAAGCGTATCAAGACAGATTGGGGATTGGGGACTAGGAGGATAAGGAGGAATTATTGAACAGGTCTCTCCCTTGTCTACTAGTTAATCTACAACAGTTTTGTCTTGCTGGCAACTTCTTCAGGAATCGCACTTAGGTTAGGCAAATAATTATTTTCTGGCTTCAAAGGCATAGTAAAAGACTCACCACCAGCGAAGATTGTTTGACTAAAAATTAAATTGTGTGCCTATTTAAAAATTTAATTGCTTTAATCTTTATCAAATTAACTTATGTAGGGAAGACCCATCAATGCCAAATCAATTAGCATCACTATCCCAGACTAGTAACTAACTGAATTCGACCAGCATCCATCTCTGCCATTAATAATTCCAAAGCTTCGTAGTCAACGTCAGATATATAACCCAATTCTGTTAGCTCCGAGTTGATTTCATTTTCTATTTCCGGAGTTAATTTTTTAATGTCAAGAGCTTTTTCTACTAATCGACGAATAGCGTATTTAGTTCTCATAAATAATAAACCAACTGTATATAATACTAAATTATCCAAGATAAAGTTAGGTATAAATTGTGATTTTAAACCTGGTCTTTTGTGATCTATATCACAATTTAATTAGATAAACAATTCGTGAGCAACCCTGAAATATGCCATTAGAAACCATGAGAGTGAAAGTATTTAACTTACCACTTAGCCTTGGCTAAATCGGCTTTAGTTATAGACCAAGCAAGTTCTCTCAGCATCGTTACGGATGACTTGTCTGCTCTACGGCTGTCTATGTTGATTGTTTTTGAACTGAGATAAAAAAAAAGTATATATAAATACAATTTACTATGCAATTATGACAATCTTTAAACAGAAATGCTAAAGCAATAAAGATTCAGCAAAGAGACTTAAGACATATGGTCGATGCAACAAAAAAAAGTTTATGGTCAAATAAACCTTAGCTAGACACTTCAATAACTCTTAATAGGATCTAACTATGCAAGCAGTACTTAAATATCCCAAGATCGCAGTTATTCGTCCTCAAGGCTCCTTAAACGCTGCAAACGCTTTGGAATTTGAACGAGATCTAACCACAGCATTGACACAAGATGATCTGTCCATCTTGGTAGTGGATCTAGCAGCAGTAGAGTCTTTAGACAGCGCAGGTTTGATGGCATTGGTATCTGCACTCAAGCTGGCTGGGACTTTAGGAAAAAGTTTCCGGCTTTCCTCTGTTTCTCCGGCTATCAGGATTATTTTTGAGATGACCCAACTCGATAAGGTTTTTGAGATCTGGAAAGGTGAAGCCGAGTTTACACAGATAACTGTGTAAATAACGATCTGAACTTCAAAAAAGGTTTCCCAACTAGGTGATCGCGCGCAGCAGTAAGGAATCTTACCTACGGCCTGCTATGCATAGCTTGCTTCCCCCTAGAGGTACGAACCTCACTATCCTTAGGGACATCAAGCATTCCCGCAAGGTGCGTCGGTTTCCACCGATTATTAAGAGAAGTTCAGTAGTATAACTTTTATGTTGAAAGGGCAATGCTGGCACTAAGTTTGGCTTGAAAGCAGCATTTATGTAAAGGAGTTGTAAGTTGTAGTATTCAAATCTGTAGGAAGACCTAATCAATGCTAAGGTTAGAGGTGAGTAGCTGTAATTTAGGGTAGCTAGAAGATAGCACAGTGGCTGTTGCAGTTGAACAATTAATAACATCGGATATTTTAAAACCAGCTCGTTACCTAGGTAACGAGCGCCTAGCAGTACACAAGCCTTGGGATACGTCAGTAATACGCTGGGTCTTAACCTATCCAGAAGTATACGAAGTCGGTGCATCCAATTTAGGGCACATCATCCTTTATAACGTTTTGAATGCCCAGCCGCGCCAATTATGCGATCGCGCTTACCTACCAGGATCAGACCTGGCAACTAAACTACGCCAAACAAATACACCCTTGTTCGCCGTAGAGTCAAAGCGATCGCTTACAGAATTCGACATTCTAGGCTTTAGCCTCAGTTACGAACTGGGAGCAACTAATATTCTGGAAATGTTGGATTTGGCTGGAATTCCCTTGACGTGGCGTGAGAGGCAGGGGGGTAGAGGGGCAGGGGGAGCAGGGGGAGAATCTCCTGATTCCCAGTCCTCATTTCCATTAATTTTTGCAGGGGGACAGACGGCGACATCGAACCCTGAACCCTATGCCGACTTCTTCGATTTTTTCGCCTTAGGAGATGGAGAAGAACTACTACCAGAAATTGGCTTGGTCTTGGAAGAAGGCAAACAAGCAAGATTAAGCCGAGAACTACTACTACTGGATTTGGCACAAATACCTGGTGTATATGTCCCCCAGTTTTACGATATGGCAGAGGATGGCTCAGTTTATCCCAATCGCCCAAATGTGCCAAAACGAATTCTGCGACGGGTAGCGACTCCAATACCAACTTATTCTATTGGGTTAGTTCCTTATGTAGAGACGGTGCATGACCGCTTAACAATTGAAATTCGGCGCGGTTGTACTCGTGGCTGTCGCTTTTGTCAACCAGGAATGCTCACCCGACCAGCACGGGATGTAGAACCAGATCAAGTGGTAGAAGCGATTGAAGAGGGAATGCGGGCGACTGGTTATAATGAGTTTTCTCTACTATCCCTGAGTTGTTCTGATTATTTATCCTTGCCAGCGGTGGGGATGGAAGTTAAAAATCGGTTAAAAAATGAAAATATTTCTCTGTCTCTACCAAGCCAGCGGGTAGATAGATTTGATGAAAATATTGCTAATATTCTAGGCGGTACGCGGCAAGGTGGGCTGACTTTTGCTCCAGAAGCTGGAACCCAGCGAATGCGAGACATCGTGAATAAGGGTTTGACAAATGAAGAACTGTTACAGGGTGTAAAAACCGCTTGCGAGAAAGGCTGGGATAAAATTAAGTTGTATTTTATGATTGGCTTGCCCGGTGAGACAGATGCCGATATTTTAGGCATTGCAGAAACAGTAAGCTGGTTGCAAAGAGAATGTTGGGTTAAAAACAGAAAACGGCTCAACTTGAACTTGACGATTTCTAACTTTACACCCAAGCCCCATACCCCGTTTCAGTGGCACTCAGTTTCTACCGCTGAGTTTAAACGCAAGCAAAACCTGTTGCGGCAAGAATTCCGCCGCATGAAGGGAATAAAGGTGAATTTCACTGATGTCCGCATTTCGGCGATGGAGGACTTTATTGGACGAGGCGATCGCACTCTTGCTAAAGTAGTGCGCCGTGCTTGGGAATTGGGTGCAGGTATGGATTCCTGGTATGACAACGTAGATCAGGCGTTTACAGCCTGGGGGTCGGCGATCGCCGAAGCTGGTTTAGACTGGAAATACCGTCAAGTGGAAAACGGTGAGTGGAACGTCATGGATGGCAGTAGCTCTAATAACCGCCTTGACGTTAACTTCCCTTGGGACCACATTGATACAGGAATTGACAAAAACTGGCTTAAAGAAGACTTACAACGTGCTCTAGAAGCTGCAACTGTACCAGACTGCTCTTTTGAAGGTTGTTCGCACTGTGGCGTTTGCGGCACTGACTTCGGGCATAATGTCGTGATAGAATCGCCTGCTATCCCAGAATTCGCTGGTGATTTTGTCCCCAACACCACCAAGGCACAACGACTGCGCGTTTGGTTTGGCAAGCAAGGCGATATGGCTTTGGTGAGCCACCTAGATTTGTTGCGCCTGTTTGACCGAGTAATGCGGCGAGCAGGTTTACCTGTAGCTTTCACGGGTGGGTTTCATCCAATGCCACGGATTTCTGTTGCAAATGCTTTAAGTTTGGGAGCTACCAGCAGTGGCGAAATTGTGGATTTTGAATTAACTATGCCAGTGGAAGTAGAGACTTTCCGGGAAAAGCTGGCTAGCGAACTACCCACAGACATACCCATATATAATGTGGCACAGTTAGATTTGAAGGCTCCAGCAGCTACCCAACTGCTGGAAGCAGCTGAGTATCTGATTACAGTAGCAGTACATGGTGAAGCAACACCTGTACAATGGCAAAACTGGATTGATACAATCAAAGCCAAAAAAGAGCTTTGGTATGAGCAAACTTCTAAGTCAGGCAAAAGCAACTTAATAAATCTGCGCGATCGCTTGTTTGAACTGGAATTAGTAGAAACTTACAAAAGCATTGCAGAGTCCATATCTGTTATGCGTTATGTGGGTAGTTATCGCCAAGATGGTGTGCTGTTACGTCCCGAACAAATCCTGTTTATGCTTGAAGTAGTGGCTGGTGAAATTCAGAGCGCTGATTTGGGACTTTCGGACTTAAGAGAATTTCAACTCTTACATATCCACCGCAATCGGTTAATTTTAGGGGTATAATCCCTGAAGGGAAACTTGCTAGTAGTTGTCCAGAGATGGCACAGCATGGGAATTGATTTTTGGCAAGGTTGCGTTAGAATGTGATGAAGAGAAATTTTCTGGCGCTGCATTGAATGAACTGGTTCACTAGCCTCGTACTTAAGGGGCGAAAGCAAAGATATTTAGAGTGCAACTTTTAGGATTTTATCCCAGACAAACTGTGGCAGATTAAAGAACACTCTCTCTGTAGCTACCTTGTGAATCAGTAACTAACAACAGGCTCCGTCGGCAATTCTTTCTCTATGCTTTTTAAAACAACTGCTGAATGCCTAATTCCTAGGTGGTGCAGGTATTGCATCAAAAATCAACCACGGACGGTTGATTTAATTGCTTAAACAATATGCAGCCGTTCTGGATTAATCAGGCGTGTAAACGCAATTCCTTTGTCAATAGCTCTTTAGCTTTGAGCCTAGATTCGCAATTTTTATTACCAGTAGCGCCTTTTGGGGCTGGCAGGGGTGAGAGGCATAACAAACCTCCAACGCCCATTGGTGCTGCCAATTTTTGAGGAAATTGAATGCCAAAACAAATTATTATCGCCGAGCAGCATCAAATTGCTGCCGTCTTTTCTGAAGACCAAATCCAGGAGCTCGTTGTTGCCACAGGTCATCACCAAATAGGTGACATCTACTTAGGTGTAGTAGAAAATGTATTACCTGGGATAGATGCGGCTTTTGTTAATATCGGAGATCCAGAGCGCAACGGCTTTATTCATGTAACTGACTTGGGACCATTGAAGCTAAAGCGTACTGCGGCGGCAATTACGGAACTATTAGCACCACAGCAAAAAGTTTTGGTGCAAGTGATGAAAGAGCCAACAGGGACAAAAGGGCCAAGGCTCACTGGTAACATCACCTTGCCAGGACGCTATGTAGTACTGATGCCCTATGGCAGGGGTGTAAATTTATCCCGGCGGATTAAGAGTGAAAGCGAGCGCAACCGCTTGCGGGCACTGGCTATTTTGATCAAACCTGCGGGGATGGGTTTGCTGGTGCGTACAGAAGCAGAAGGCAAACCAGAAGAAGCGGTTATGGAAGACTTGGAAGTGCTGCAAAAGCAATGGGAGTCTATCCAGCAAGAAGCGCACTCTACCCGTGCCCCAGCGCTACTCAACCGAGACGATGATTTTATCCAGCGTGTATTGCGAGATATGTACGGCGCGGATGTGAATCGGATTGTAGTAGATTCCAGTACTGGTTTGAAGCGGGTGAAGCAGTATTTGCAGAACTGGAGTGGAGGCCAAACACCGCAGGGATTATTGATTGACCATCACCGCGATCGCTCACCAATCTTAGAGTATTTCCGGATCAGCGCTGCGATTAGAGAAGCTCTTAAACCTAGAGTAGACCTACCTTCTGGAGGCTACATCATTATAGAGCCAACTGAAGCATTAACAGTGATCGATGTCAACTCCGGTTCCTTCACGCGATCGGCAACAGCTAGAGAAACAGTTTTATGGACAAACTGTGAAGCTGCAACAGAAATTGCTCGCCAGCTGCGTCTGCGGAATGTTGCTGGGGTGATCGTCGTTGATTTCATTGATATGGAATCGCGGCGCGACCAACTGCAAGTTTTAGAACACTTTAACAAAGCACTCAAAGCAGACAAAGCTCGTCCCCAGATTGCTCAACTAACTGAGTTGGGTTTGGTAGAACTGACCCGCAAGCGCCAGGGTCAAAATATTTACGAATTGTTTGGTGAAACTTGCCCCACTTGTGGCGGTTTAGGGCATACTGTGCGTTTGCCTGGAGAAGGCGAAAACCGAATGCCAACACCAGTAGAAATACCAGAGCGTTTTGTATCTCTATCTCATAGAGAACCGCGTCAGCCAGTTGCCCGAATCACGACGGAACCACGAGAAACCTACGATGGGTTTGGAGAATCATTCGATGCCGACTCTGAATTGGGTGCTCTAAATCTGATCAATCATCCTAGCTATCAAGAACTTGGCGATAATAATAAGCGTCGTACCCGTACCCGCCGTCATCGGATTGGCATCAATGGTGTAAATGGGAAAGATGAAGCACGGGTTAGTGCCAATCCCCTGGCTTTTGTTAACGAGCCAGACTTAGATCTTGATGCCGAGCCAGAAATAGGAGCAGCACCAGAGATACCCGCACCCACCCTTGGAAAACCAGGTTGGACTGAAAGAGCAGAACGCACTAAGATTACCACCAAATCAGAACCGATCAAACCAGTTGTAGAACCCCCAGAGATTGTCTCTGTGGAAATGACACGAGATGAACAAGATGTTTTCGCATTAATGGGAGTATCTCCATTGGTGCGTTTGAATCGGGAGGTCAAAAATCCTAAATCTGTGATTATTAACGTCACCCTCCCTGGACAGGTTCCAACTACGCCGACAGAATCAACCCCAGAGTCAATTGTCCCTGAAAAAGCAACATCGGAAGTCAGTGCACCTATCTTGCCTGCACCACGAGTTGAGTTAGAACAAAAATCCTTGCCACAAGAGACAGTAACAATAGAGGAAGAATCAGGGTTTACTGATAACCTTCCAGAACGCTTCTCTGCAAGAGACTCCGCCAACGCGATCGCGGATGAAAGTGAAGCCAATAGCGCCTCCACTGCCAACCGTCGCCGTCGTCGTCGTTCCTCTGCGGCAGATGGAGGCACATCTACCATCGAGGAAAGTTAATTTACTTTATGGTAGAGACACAAACTACCGCTGCTCTTTGGGCGCCAGCACTCTTGGGCGAATCGAGTTGGCTGGAGTTTTCCACCTTATTAGGTATTCAAGGGTTGGTTGCAGGCGTGGATGAAGTAGGGCGAGGCGCTCTATTTGGTCCTGTGGTTGCAGCAGCAGTGATATTACCAGATGATGCTTTGCCAGAATTGATGGCAGCTGGAATTAAAGACAGTAAAAAGCTTTCTAGTTCTCGTAGAATTCAGTTAGGGCAGCAAATTTGTCGGTTGGCCATAGACTGGAAAATCGGTTTTGCTTCAACTGCTGAAATTGACCAAATGAATATTTTGCAGGCAACACTGTTAGCAATGAAGCGGGCTGTACTGAAGCTGAAGGTAAAGCCTGCATTCTGCTTGATTGATGGTAATCAGTCAGTAAAAAACTTGCTAATACCGCAACAAACAATAGTGAAGGGGGACGAGCGATCGCTCACTATTGCTTCTGCTAGCATTGTTGCTAAAGTTTGGCGTGACGATTTGGTGCTGCGTCTGGCAGCAAAATACCCCATGTACGACTTAGCGCATAACAAAGGTTACGGTAGCCAGCGACATTTGCTGGCTCTACAAGAATACGGTTCCTCACCCCTGCATCGCAAGTCTTTTCGTCCTTGTCAAATGAAAGTACTGAGTGATTAAATAATTACTCAGGATTCAGCATTGGCAATTCAGTACTGTCATCGTCAAGCCCTTTGTCTTTCGTTTGTGATATCACCCAGTGGCGATAATCAGCTAAAAGTTGATGTAGCAAACGTTGCTTAACTGTCAACAGCACACTTTTGAGCAAACCATTGCCGGTTGCCTCTAAAATCGGCTTGGGAGTAAAGGAAAATGGCGGTGGCAGATCCACCTGCACTTCTAAATCGGCTCTTCCTTCTAGGCGAGTGCCAGTGCTTAGCTGATAGGGGGATAAATGTCCTCTTAAATTTAGAGCAAAGCGCTGGTTAATATACTCCAAACCAAGAATTTCACAACCTATTGATCGCAAATAAATTGTTCCATTTGATTCTGCCCAAACTTTCATATCTACAGTGGGTTGAATACTCAGTGACATAAAAGTCAAGGGACGCATTTTTAAGCGAAATACTTCCTCAGAAAGTTGCTGAATACGGCTATTATCAACCAAAGCCTTAACCAGACGTTGAGGCTGACGCAAGTAGTGCTGAATAGGAATAGGCTGCTGTGGCACAGCAATTTCCACCGATTGGGATGCAGTAAACTTGGTAGCCATAAGTTGAAGGAAGTAATTGTTTAATACTTCTATTATTAATTATTTTTTTAGATTTATTTTTTTAATTCAGTGAAAGAAATTTTATTAGGCATGATTTATTTTAAAATCTATATTTGCTTATAGTTCTCCTTGAGCATTTAGACAGTTTTAGAAATTCTGAATACTATCTTTAGAAAGATAAATTCTAAATCAACTGGGAGTTAATTTTACTAAAAATATGCAGTTTTGTTGTTAATTGTCAAGCATTTGACAAAAAGAGGCAGGAACTGAGGCAAAGTTAGTACATTTGCTCTACTTGGTCAAGCACCCACACCCTTTCCAGGATAGAAAGGAACACTGTGGTAAGCTTCTGAACAATTACTTTCTTCATCGCCCCCAGGTATCAGTTACTATTTTTGATCGCAACTTGGTATTACATCGCATTAATGAAGAACCGCTCTCACTTACTGCTACTGCTGCTATGGTTAGTTATTGGCACTGGTCTACGCTTTCTGCGTCTAGCATCTCTACCGCCTTGGACTGATGAGTGTGCAACGATAGTTTTTAGCTTGGGTAATAGTTTTCAGACGGTACCACTTAATCAGGTCATTAATTCAGATATTTTGTTACAGCCACTGCAACCTAGCTTTGCAACTGGCATCAGCGCGGTTATTGAGCATTTATTTGATGAGAGTAATCATCCGCCAGTCTATTTTGTATTGGCACATTTCTGGATGAAAATGTTTTCACCCATAGGGGAAATAGCCTCAATCTGGGTAGCGCGATCGCTCAGTGCTTTATTAGGGGTTGCATCAATTCCTGCCATGTTTGGCTTTGGTTATTTAGCCTTTCGCTCCAAGTTAGTAGGTCAGATGGCAGCAGCAATGATGGCAGTTTCGCCCTACACTGTTTTTCTGGGTAGAGAAGCACGACATTATACTTTAGCGATTTTGCTAGTGATTGCTTCTCTATGTTGCTTAGTCAAAGCAATTCAGGCTATCCATCGCCGACAATCTCTGCCTACCTGGGTGGTATTAGCCTGGGTAGCTGTGAATAGTTTAGGTGTAGCAACTCATTATTTTTTTACCCTGACTCTTTGTGCTGAAGGATTTGTATTGTTAGGGCAAATTTGGCAAAAAATGCCCCAGAGCAGATTTGTGTCAGTGCAACTTAATTGGTGGCGGATCTGGATAGTTGCTGTAGGTACTTTAGTTGGATGTCTTGTTTGGATACCTACTCTGCAAAATATTCCTGGTAGTGATCTGACAAACTGGGTTGCAGGTAGCAATCCTCAAGTTAGATGGTTAGAACCGATAGGGCGACTATTACTGTGGACTATCAGTATGCTGTTGCTATTGCCTTCTGCAATCACAAACTTACCCGTTGCGATCGTGGTTGTTTCTGGTGTGGTAACTTTACTGTTTTTACTTTGGAGCCTACCTAATCTTGCTTATGGATTGAAAATTCAGCAGCAATTCCCTGATACTCATCTAGCCATTCAAATCTTGATCTGGTATCTTTTTGGGGCGATCGCCTTGTGTTTGTGTTTCACATACGGCTTAGGAATGGACTTAACCTTGGCTGCTCGGTTCCAATTTGTCTACGCACCGGTAGTAATTTTGCTCTTGGGTGCTGCATTGGCAGGCTGTTGGAACCGAGTACAGAATTTAGATCAGCATAAACATAAATTCTGGCTTTTAGTAAATGGGAAAGTTGCGGTGAGCATAATTTGGCTGATGGCAGTGCTTGGAGGAGTGACAGCAGCTTGGAATCTAGGCTACCTGCAAAATCAACGCCCTGATCTTCTTGCCTCTATTATCCAAAAAGCATCTCAAGGTAATGTGTTGATTGCTACAACTCACTTGCACCACGGGCAAACTGGCAGAATGATGGGGTTAGCTTGGGAATTCCGACACCAGCCGGACGAAAATTTGCAATTCTTCCTGGCTGCTAAAGATTCAGAAAATAAAACTTATACCCATGCTCTGCAAGTATTTCAGGAAAAACTAATTGAAATTCCCCGACCTCTAGATCTGTGGTTAGTTGAATTTCGGACTCAAGTTAATTTGGAATCCCAGCACTGTGTTCTTGACAACCAATCCGGTAAATCTGCTGGTGAATACAGTTACAAACTTTATCATTGTGCAACCTAAACAAGGGTTAATTTTTGCAAGCTGATGCAATTGAGTTGTAAGAGGCTGTGTTTAAACAGCGAAAAGCTTGCTAGCAGAACAGTCTGATGCTGTTGAAGAGGCGCTGTGGATCGCTTTTAGAGCATTGGAGGAGAAAGCTTCTCTAACAGAACGCATGGCGGCGCGGATGGATAAACGCAACCAAACCCTCTCAGCAGAACAATTCCAACAACAGGCGAACACTGCTCGGCAGCATTCCGCCATCATTAAAGAACTCCTTCTAAAAGGTAATGCGACAGAGGCAAATGCTCTTGGAGAAGAATAACTTACCTAATGACTCCTAAATAATTTTATTTTTGTAACCGTGAAAATAATTGCCAAATATTAAGCACAACTTCATAGAGAGTTGGTATGAGACGCCATGCATGTTTTTGTTTTAACCTCAGTCTCAGCCTTTTATTGCACTTTTTTCAACCCGTTGAATTCAAGGTTGAACCAATATTTCAAGTTAATAAAGGCCAGGTTTGCCCACAATATAGTTTATAAATTTAACAGATAACTAATAAGCACCATGACTATATCCATTGCCCATTTAGGGCCTCCTGGCACTTACGCAGAACAAGCGACTGTTTTTTATGCCAACTGGCTGACCAAAAGGACGGGAATAGAAGCTATCTTATGCCCCTATCCCAGCATTGCTCAGTCACTCCAAGCCGTTGCTGCTGGACAAACCCAGTTGGCTGTTGTCCCAGTGGAAAATTCTATTGAAGGCAGTGTAACCATGACAATGGATACGCTATGGCAGTTGGACAGTTTGCGAATTCAGTTGGCTTTGGTCATGCCCATCGCTCATGCGTTAATTTCCTGCGCGACTAGTTTAGATACTATTAAAACTGTTTATTCTCACCCACAAGCTTTGGCACAATGTCAGCGGTGGTTAGAGATGTTTCTCCCAACTGTGCAGCTAATTCCCACTAATTCCACAACTGAGCCACTACAGCACCTGGAAAATGATCAAACGGTAGGGGCGATCGCATCTAGCAGAGCAGCTCAACTCTACAATCTACCGATAATTGCCAGTGGTATTAACGACTATCCAGAAAACTGTACTCGCTTTTGGGTAGTAAGCGAGGGTGAAATAGACGCTAATTACCGTATATCTTCAATAAGTCCTAGTCACACATCACTGGCTTTCAGTACACCTGCCAATGTACCCGGAGCGCTACTTAAACCCCTGCAAATATTTGCTCAACTAGGGATTAACCTCAGCCGAATTGAATCTCGTCCGACGAAGCGATCGCTCGGTGAATACTTATTTTTCATTGATCTAGAAACAGATCGTAGCTCAGCACAAATGCAATCTGCTCTAGCAGATTTATCTATCCACACAGAAATTTTAAAAATCTTTGGCGCTTACAATGTGTTGCCAATCAGTAGAGAGTTGATTTAACTTGTTTCTACTTTTGATTAAAGGTGTCTTTGAGTACAGCGCGAGCTGCCAAGTGATTACGAGTAGAAGTTAAAATTTCTGCTTCCCGTTCTAGACGAGCGGCAGTATCTTGCAGTTCTAGCAACGACTGCTGCTCTGCGGCAACACCATAGAGGTTGCTTGCTACCCAATAAGATAGCTCTGTTGGTAGATCGGGTAAATCTTCTGGTAATTCGATGTTTTGTTCAGTTAATTTTGCTGATAGACGCACCACATCTCGCAGCAGTTGTTCTACTTCAGAAGACAAAGGTCGCAAATCCTTAGCTGGCGTATGGTCTTCAATCCACTCCACTAAGCCAACGCGATATGGTTTTTCACGAACATACTCTAATACACGAAATCTTTGCTGTCCCAAAGTCAACATCTTCATGCGATCATCTGGCATTCGCTGGTGATGAATGATTTCCGCACAGCAGCCAACGTTTGCAATCCCACCTTTGACTGGATCGAACATCAATACCCCGAACCTGCGATCGCTCTCCAAAATCGTATTCATCATGATTCGGTAGCGAAATTCAAAGATGTGTAGGGGCAACGGTCTGGTGGGAAACAGAACTACTTCGGGTAACGGGAACAGAGGTAGTTCGCGGACTGCAATTTTAGAAGAGGATGTCATTGTTACTTTAGTATAAATTCAATCTTTAAAATTTATTTTTCTCTGCTTTTCCCGTACTTTGTTTACATTCTATCATTTGTTTTGCAGCTAAATAAAAAGCCCTGAGATATATTTCTTCAGGGCAAGGTAAATATTCATACAGGAGTCAAGAATCAATGGTCAAGAGTCAAAAAGTAATGACTCTGGACTTTTTACTTTTTACTTTTGACTAATTTAAAGTTTTACTTCTATATCCACACCCGATGGTAGATCCAGTTTCATCAAAGCATCAATAGTTTTAGAAGAAGGCTGGTAGATGTCGATAATCCGGCGATGGGTACGGGTTTCAAAGTGTTCTCGTGAATCTTTATCTACGTGAGGCGATCGCAGCACGCAGTAGATCCGCCGTTTTGTTGGTAAAGGAATTGGGCCTATAGCTGTAGCGTTAGTACGGTTAGCTGTGTCTACAATCTTCTCGCAAGATGTATCCAATAAGCGTCGGTCAAAAGCCTGTAAGCGAATTCTAATCTTCTGCTGCTGTAGAGTTGCCATCTTTAATTGTCCAGGTTCTGAGTAATTAGGGGACTAGGGAAGTGGGGATAAGGGGAATGGGCACTGGGGATTGGGGACTAGGAAATAAAATCCCAGTCCGCGATCCCCAATCCTTTAAATAGAGGGAAGACAAAGGAGCAGAGAGGCACTATACCATCTCTGCTCCTTTGTTAGAGAGCAAAAAGGTGCTACTTCACGATTTTGGAGACGACACCAGCACCAATGGTGCGACCACCTTCACGAATAGCGAAGCGCATTCCTTGCTCAATAGCGATCGGGTTGATTAGTTCTACAGTCATCTTAATGCGATCGCCTGGCATTACCATTTCTGCCTCACTGCCATCATCGGAGGTGAAAGCTGTGATGGTACCTGTTACATCCGTTGTCCGCACGTAGAACTGGGGACGGTAGCCGGAGAAAAATGGAGTCTTCCGACCACCTTCTTTTTCCGTTAGGACGTACACTTCACCTTCAAATTGAGTGTGAGGTTTAATTGAACCAGGTTTTGCTAGCACCATACCCCGTTCAATATCAGCCTTTTGAATACCCCGGAGTAGTACGCCAGCGTTATCTCCAGCCATACCTTGGTCAAGACTCTTCTTGAACATCTCAATACCCGTTACGGTAGTGGCGCGAGAATCTCTGATACCTACTAGTTCAACGTTATCGCCGACTTTGACTATACCCCGCTCAATCCGACCGGTGGCGACAGTACCACGACCTGTGATCGAGAACACGTCTTCTACAGCCATCAGGAAGGGCTTATCAATATCCCGCTCAGGAGTAGGGATGAAGGAATCTACAGCGTCCATCAACTCATAGATCTTATCTACCCACGGATCTTCACCCTTTTGGGTTTTGGGGTTAGCGGTCATTTTTTCCAACGCCTGTAGACCAGAGCCTTTGACAATGGGAATGTCGTCACCAGGGAAATCATAGCTGGAAAGCAATTCTCGAAGTTCTAGTTCCACTAGTTCCAAGAGTTCTGGGTCGTCCATTAAGTCTTCCTTGTTCAAGAAGACAACCAGACTGGGAACGCCGACCTGTTTTGCTAGCAGGATGTGTTCGCGGGTTTGGGGCATTGGGCCATCAGTAGCAGCAACCACAAGGATCGCTCCATCCATTTGGGCTGCACCAGTGATCATGTTCTTCACATAGTCAGCGTGTCCGGGGCAGTCTACGTGAGCATAGTGCCGATTTGGGGTTTCATACTCAACGTGAGCAGTATTGATGGTAATACCCCGCGCCTTTTCTTCTGGTGCGTTATCGATTTGGTCGTAGCCCTTAGCTGTAGCGTTACCTGTAGCTGCCAAGGTCATGGTGATAGCTGCCGTTAAGGTAGTTTTACCATGATCAACGTGGCCAATGGTACCGATATTGATGTGGGGTTTATTCCTTTCAAACTTTGCGCGTGCCATGAATGCTCATTTCCTTATTTTAACTAAGCGTTCCCTTTGCTTTTAGCAATGATAGTTTCAGCTACGCTGCGAGGCACTTCTTCGTAGTGGCTGAACTCCATCGTGAAGATACCCCGACCTTGCGTCTTCGACCGGATATCAGTGGCGTAGCCAAACATGGTCGCCAGTGGAACTTTGGATGCGACCTTAGCGAGTCCCTGTTCAGTGCTTTGGCTTTCAATCTGCCCTCGGCGGGAGATGAGGTCGCCAATGACGTTCCCAATATAGTCTTCGGGAACTTCAACCTCAACTTTCATCATAGGCTCTAAGAGGACGGGTGAAGCTTTCAGCACAGCCTCTTTCATCGCCATTGAGCCAGCGATTTTGAAAGCCATTTCCGAAGAGTCTACATCGTGGTATGACCCATCAGTTAACGTTGCTTTGACGTCAATCAACGGATATCCAGCCAGGACACCGGATTCGCAGCTTTCTTTCATTCCTTGTTCTGCGGGGCCAATATACTCTTTAGGTACTGTACCGCCAACAATTTTGGAGACGAATTCAAAGCCAGTACCGGGTTCTCCTGGTTCCAAATCGATCACAACGTGACCATATTGACCTTTACCACCACTTTGACGGATGAACTTGCCTTCCACTTTGGAGACACGTTTCCGAATCGTTTCGCGGTAAGCTACTTGCGGCGCACCGACATTCGCTTCCACTTTGAATTCTCGTAACATCCGGTCTACTAGAATTTCTAGGTGGAGTTCTCCCATCCCTGCGATCACGGTTTGGTTTGTTTCCGGATCGACGTGGACACGGAAGGTGGGGTCTTCTTCTGAGAGAGATTGCAAAGCCTTGGACAGTTTGTCCATGTCGTTCTTGGTTTTGGGTTCAACCGCTACCGAGATCACAGGCTCAGGAATAAATAGAGATTCCAGGATTACTGGTGATGCATCATCACAGATCGTGTCACCTGTCAAGGTGTCTTTCAATCCAAGAGCTGCTCCCAAATCACCCGCCCGCAGTTCATCGACATCTTGTCGGTCATCTGCCTTCATGAGAACTAAGCGGGAAATTCGTTCTTTTTTATTCTTACTAGCGTTGAGGACGTAGCTGCCCTTTTTCAGGACACCAGAATAAACGCGAACAAATGTGAGGCGACCGTAAGGGTCAGCCATAATCTTGAATGCCAGAGCTGCTAGGGGTTCGTTGTCATCAGCCCGCCGTTCAATAGTATCGCCATTAGGCAGTATGCCTTGAATTGGCGGTACTTCACTTGGCGCGGGCAGATAATCTACAACGGCATCCAGCATCAACTGCACGCCTTTGTTTTTGAATGCTGAACCGCAAAGTACTGGTACAATTGTCCCCGCAATTGTCCCTTTACGCAGGGCAGTACGAACTTCTTCTTCTGTAAGTTCTTCGCCGTCGAAGTACTTAGTCATTAGAGCATCATCGGTTTCTGCAGCTGCTTCTATGAGCTTGGTGCGGTATTCTTCTACCTGCGCTTGCAATTCTTCCGGAATATCGGTTTCCTGGATATCGGTTCCTTGGTCATTTGCGTAAATATACGCACGTTGTCTTACTAGGTCAACGATACCTTGGAAGTCGTTTTCACTACCAATTGGTAGTTGAATGGCGATCGCATTCGCCCGCAGGCGATCGCGGATTTGATCGTGAACTTTATAGAAGTTCGCTCCAGTGCGATCCATCTTGTTAATAAAGGCTATCCGAGGAACTTTGTAGCGTTCTGCTTGTCGCCACACTGTCTCGGACTGCGGTTGCACGCCGCCCACAGAACAAAATACTGCGATTACACCATCCAACACGCGCATGGAACGCTCAACTTCAATTGTGAAGTCTACGTGACCCGGAGTATCGATAATGTTAATTTGATGATCTTTCCAACTGGTACTGATAGCAGCGGCAGTAATGGTAATTCCCCGCTCCCGCTCCTGCTCCATCCAATCTGTGACGGCAGTTCCTTCGTGAACTTCGCCAATTTTATGAATTATCCCAGAGTAAAACAATATTCTCTCTGTTGTCGTTGTTTTGCCCGCATCTATATGCGCCGCAATACCGATGTTGCGTACTTTCTCTAGCGGGATCGTACGTGCCACAGCTGCCTCCTATAATTTTTGCCTCATGATATCTTGTATATTACTCTTTGTTAAGATTCTATACTTTTAGGGAAAACCGTCTTTTCTGTAAACTCCACGATATACCGCGTGCAAAAGAGCGATATATCGCTTTTCTACTTAGTAACGATAGTGTGCAAATGCTTTGTTAGCTTCTGCCATGCGGTGCGTTTCTTCACGCTTCCGAATGGCATTTCCACTTTCGTTGGCAGCATCCATTAACTCATTTGCCAGTTTGCTTGCCATTGTCCGCCCTGGTCTAGACCTGGAAAATTGCACTAGCCAACGCAGTGCTAGGGTAGTACCCCGGTCTGAACGAACTTCCATTGGTACTTGGTAGGTTGCTCCGCCGACTCGCCGAGCTTTTACTTCTACTAAAGGCGTTGCATTTCGCACTGCTCTTTCAAAGGTTTCCAAGGCACCGCTACCAGTGCGTTCCTCAATAGTTTTCAACGCTTCATAAACAATCCGCGCAGCAAGTGATTTTTTGCCATGACGCATGATTCGCCTGATAATCATGCTCACAAGGCGACTGTTATACACGGAGTCAGACGGAACTGGGCGCTTTTGAATAACACCACGACGAGACATAATTCACCTTTAACTCGGATTGGGCAACGAAATTATATGCTATCAGACACAGGAAACTAAAAGCGGTGGAACCTGCCGCTCAGACTTACTCAATTTTTTCTCTACAGTTGTAGCGAGGCTGACCTATTGACTTGCTGCCTGCAACTAGACACACAAGGCGACAACATTATAAACCTTAATTTCTAGATTAAAATGCTGCTGTCATTTACAGGATTCTGCTTAAAACTTTCTACACTTGCTCGCTTAGTGTAGGGTGTAGCTTCATTTGTTGAAACAGACGCAACATTTATAATCACTGGTGTTTCAAAGCAAAAGCTGGTCTTTTTCTACTCATTGGCTATTCCAAGGGAGACGATTAATCGTGTTTAGTGCGATTAATCGCCCAATCCTACTTTTTCGCTTCTTTCGGACGTTTAGTTCCATACTTGGAACGACCTTGCTTGCGGTCTTTGACTCCGGCTGTATCTAAGGTGCCACGGATAATGTGGTATCTCACGCCTGGTAAGTCCTTTACCCGACCGCCACGAATCATTACAACTGAGTGTTCTTGCAAGTTATGACCGATTCCTGGAATGTAAGCTGTGACTTCAAATCCAGAAGTAAGTCTTACCCTTGCTACTTTGCGTAGAGCTGAGTTAGGCTTTTTAGGTGTAGTTGTGTATACTCTGGTACAAACACCCCGACGTTGGGGGCATTGCTTCAGAGCTGGGGACTTGGTTTTCTGACGCGCTTTTTCGCGCTCATTACGTATTAGCTGCTGTATAGTTGGCATGAGTTACAGCGCGTTAAAGCTGCTTAAGGTCTAAGTTTTAACAAATCCTGATTATATCGTTTTTAATGGTTTTATGTCAATTGTCATTTGCTAAAAGACTAATGACTAATAGAGAAGGAATTGCCACAGCCACAGGTAGCGATCGCTTGAGGGTTGTGGAAACGAAAACCACCACCCATCAAATCCTCTGAATAATCTAGTGTCAATCCGTTGATGTAATTTAAACTTTCAGCGTCTATAACTACTTGAATTCCATCCAAGTCAAAAACCTGATCGCCAACTTTTACTACTTGATCAAAAAACATATCGTAAAACCACCCGGAACAGCCACCGACTTTAACCGCAAATCTAAATAAAACTTTTGGCTGCTGCTTGGACTTTATTCGCCTGATCTCACTCACGGCTGCTGGACTCAGATGAATCATGGAATTCGTTTTTGGTCATTGAAAACCTTATCTTAATCTTACAGATGGGTTGACGTTCCCACTCTTGATTGTTGGTCTACTCGCATACCCAAAGTTATAAAGCAAGAAATATTCCCATTCGACTTAAGATATTTTGTTTTTAGTTAATGCTTGATAAATTTTTTGTTCTAGCATTTAGGAGCGCCTGGGTGTTTACTCTCTATTTATTTGCATGGATATCTTTAATATTGCCCATGAAGGCGATCGCTATTATAGCGTTTTCTAATCACATGAAATAGATCATAGCCCCCTCCTCGCAAGCGGGGAGGTGTTGGGGGTGGGGTTCTTGTACCTCACTCAATCGAGAATCGCTATTATCATTTTAACACTACAAAGCCAGAAGTTATTACCCGGTTGAGGTGAGAACTTCTGGCGTGCATGATAACAAAACCAACGTAGTGGTTCCTGAATCTAATGAGAGCCAAACTCAGCTACTTGAGCTTAGTACACTGCTTATGGCTCTAACCCGTGTAACAACGAAATGCTAGCTGCGCTGCTTCCGAAAGCAGAAATATTTATTGGCAAAGTTACTTTGCGCTAAAAATGCTTGTCTAGTGACTTAAGCAACCTATCTTTTTCCTATACTCCTAGTTTTAGTACTAGGCGTAACCGTAGATCTTTGTTTTCAGCCGTGGATGGGAATTTTAATCATGATCATTTGATTTTAATCCTTGGTACGTGCATAGTCATCTTGGTAGCGAATAATATCATCTTCTCCTAAATATTCGCCATTTTGAACTTCAATCAACACCAAGGGGATCACGCCAGGATTCTCTAAACGATGAGCTGTACATTGGGGTACATAGGTTGACTCATTATTGCTCAACAGTACTTCTTGCTCGCCACAAACTACCCTAGCTGTACCAGAGACAACAATCCAGTGTTCGCTACGGTGGTGGTGCATTTGCAGACTGAGACGGTGTCCAGGCTTAACTTCGATGCGCTTGATTTTGTATCCCCGCCCTTCTTCTAAAACTGTAAAAGCACCCCAAGGACGCAGTTCAGTTGCAGCAATGTTTCTAGAAGTGATAGTTGAGGGTAGAGTGTCAATTTGTGCGATTTCTTGATATTGAGCCATAGTTACCTTATTTGGAGACATAACAAACCGTTAGTACTCTTAGCTGTTGATGAAAAAATCTGACGCATTCTTGCAACCGTGAAAATCGGCGATTTTATTTCACTTTGCTAAAGATAGCAAAATCAGACGTTATGGTGTAAACCATCACCACTAAAAATTTTGTGTCTATACTAAGTCTTCATCAAGTTAAATGGCAACTTATTCCAAACTTTAAAAAGAGACTGGGGAACTTGGGGTTCTTTTAGGGATAAAGAGTAATGGACACTAAGAACTGGGAAAGAAGTTCCCCAATCCCTAATTGCTTATTGTCGTTGTTGCAGGAAAATACCAATTCCGTTATGAACACGAGCCGCACTACTAGGAGAACGGTCGAGTAGTTGACCTCCTAAATAAAGACTGGTAGAACTACCGCCGTCCAAATTCAGGGCATTTACACACCCTAAAAGTTTCATTAGTTGTGCGTGTTCCGCCAAGCTTGGACCATATCCGCCAGCACGATTATGCACGGCAGTAATCATTAGTGTGCCTGTTTCCGTTGTACAAATACCGCTGCGAATTGCCTTTTCTGCAATAAAGGCATCGCTGAATTTTTCGCCTTTGGGATCAAGGACAACTTGACGATTTTGCACCAATAGCGGTCCTGCTCCCACAATGTGGGGGTAACGGCTAAAATCAGCCGGAGCAGTAGCGTTAGTGATGCGGACTGTAGTGCCAATAGGCAGTAGTGATGTGGTAGTAGCAGTGTTACCACGGGAAGTGAGTAAGTATCCATCATTGGGAATGGGAACCGTAGTTTCACTTGCTTTGCCCGCTGGTATCTGATTGGTAACTTGGTCTTTCTGGACAACAAGGATGATTTCGTTATCCGTTAGGGGGGTGTAGGTCGATCCCCAAACTGAGGTGTAACGAGCAATGCCACTCTGGACGTAGCCACTGTTAAGAAAAAGAATTGGTAAGCGCTGGTTGTTTGGAGTGATTAAAGTTTCTACTAAAGTGAGACGACCAAAGTAAAATTGCCCAGAATCGTTCCAAGCGATCGCTCCCCGATTTAGAATAGGGCCTGATAACCATTGACCATTCTGACGAATTGCACCTAAAGGCAATTTATTATTGCGGTTAAAATAACCACCATTAATTGCTGCTACTGCTGAGTACCGCTGTGCTGTTTGAATTAGAGGAGCAGTGCCTGCAAGAGTGTTGGGATTCGTCCATATGGGTTTCAATGTTAGCCCAAATTTGCGGGGATTAACTTCTAACCAAACCACAGGAAAGCGGTCTGTGCCTAACTTGACAAATTGTTGTCGCCAACGCAATCCTGTTGCCCAAGTAATATCCCGCTCTTCTAGAGCATCGGGGCGAACATCAATAATGAGGCGATTGGGGTTAGCTACAGTACTAACCTTAGGAGATAGACCAAAGGGAACGCTCAGACGAATAATTGTTTGATTGTTGATCACCTCCACTTGTTTAATTAGTGGGTCAGGGGCTGGCGCTGCTGGTATTGGTGTAACTGGTAATAACTGTTTGAGCAGGTTTGGTAATGGTGTTGGTAATGGTGCAGGTGGTGGGGGGGTATAGCGTTCTATCAAGACGGGATTGGCTATTCCATCCAGGGTAACTGTCCACTCACGATTTGGCGGTGCAGAGGATTTGGGGGTTGGCGTGTCGGGATCAGAGGGTGGAGTTTGTGGTTTTTTGATGACTAACCCTTGTGTGACTTGCCAGGGAGTTGGTCGATCTAAATCGACAACAATGCGAGCTTGCTGTAAAGGCGGTACATTCGTGCTTGAAGGTTGCTGGCTCAGAACAATATTTGTCACTTGCGCTCTTGGAGTAGCAATCACCAAGATATTGCCATTGGCTTGCATTTGCCATCCTGCGGTTTGAGCAAAATTAGTAATCTCTAGATAGCGATATGCCCCCAACAGCCTGGTAACTAAAACCAGTGGCTTTGTAAGGGATGAAAACCACTGTACTGGTTGTCTAGTTGGATTGCTGCTATTTAAAAAATCTACCCCCATTAATTGCTTGAATACGCCGTCACTGAGATAAGTTGTCACCTGACCAGCCGTTCCAGGTCGCTGCAACCAAGCTCCTGGTAAGGTACGACCATTGAGAGAAATTTGATTGCCAGAAGATAGCGTCCTTGGTAAAGCAGGTGCTGGGGATTGCGGAGTCAAACCTGGAATTGGTTTGGCATTTATCGGGGACTCTTGGGCATTAGCAGCACAGGTAGTACTTAAGCACAGTGCTGTCAAAAGTATTGCTGACAGATTAGGTCGGAAAAACCTACTTTTACGATGATTAGCAGTAGTACTGAGGTATTCTCGTCGACAACAATTCGGCATTTTTACCATAATTTACTAGATACTTTTGAAACCTATCACCCAAGGTGCAAACTAACTATTTATTTGGAAATATTAAAAAATCATGAGATAACTTTAAAAAAAATGTGATATTCTATATGTTGGCTTGTTATCTCTTTTAGAGGCAAGTAAGCAATTTTGCGATAAAAACCATTGTAACCAAGTGTTTTAACTGACACTAGTTTTAACCGCACTATACACGGTAGTCATGGTTGTCAAAATTGGATTAAGATATTCAATCCTCACCGACGATTGCTACTTCAGTGAGATTAAGCTTAGTAGTCAGACAAGTGGCAACAACTATTAAGCAGTAAAACTCTAGACAACAACAGAAATATTTGGGAATTGTCAAATGGGTATATATTGTAATACGCTGATTTTATTGCTGAAACAGGATGATTTTGGCTTTCAAACGTAGTGCAGCATTCAGTTTTAGCTTGATTTTAGGTAAGCCAAGATAGGCTCTACCTAGCAGCTAGGTGCATCTGGAAAAAGGGAATTGAAAAAATACTTAGCTTCACACATAAAGAATAGACCGTCAGGACGAGAATAGTGTCCTGATAGAGGTAGCTTGTGTAACACCGCATAAACACATACAAAAATAACGCAATTATTGTAACACATGTGAAAGAAAAATAAGACCGAAGTTAAAATTTTTTTCCTAAATTTCGGTGCTTATGTATTTGTCTATCGTTAAATGTTAGAAATTTTTACTCATAAGTAGTGGCAAAATTGGTAACTCAACATTTTAGGAACAGGGTATGAATAATAAACCGATGAATCAAGACCAGAAAATCACAGCGAATATTAGCTCAGGAGATATTTACCAAGGACCAAGGTGGTTGGTAGAAGAACGAGATGCCTGTGGTGTAGGTTTTATTGCTCATCGCCAGAATCATGCCAGCCACGAAATTATGGCAAAAGCCTTAGCTGCTTTGACCTGCTTAGAACACCGGGGAGGTTGTAGCGCAGACCAAGACTCTGGTGATGGTGCGGGAATATTGACAGCGATCCCTTGGGATCTGTTCCAAGAAGATACTGCCCAAAGCAAGGCAGAATTTTCATCCACTAGTAACAAAGCTGTGGGGATGATATTTCTACCCCAAGATCCAGAAGCAGCACAAAAAGCTAAGGCAGCAGTTGAGCAAGTAGCTAATGAAGAAAATTTGACTGTACTGGGTTGGCGGGTAGTCCCAGTGCAACCTGATTTTTTAGGGGTACAAGCCAGAGAAAATCAACCCCAGATTGAACAAGTTTTTTTAGCTTCTGTTGACAAAAGTGGCGATGAACTGGAACGGCAGTTGTATATTACTCGCCGCCGGATTAGTAAAGCTGCAAACAATATCTCAGAAGAATTTTATGTCTGCTCCTTGTCAAGCCGCACAATTGTCTACAAAGGTATGGTGCGTTCTGCTGTATTGGGAGAATTTTATCACGACTTAAAAAATCCGGCTTATAAGAGCGCCTTTGCAGTCTATCACCGCCGCTTTAGTACCAACACAATGCCTAAATGGCCCCTAGCTCAACCGATGCGGCTTTTGGGCCATAATGGCGAAATTAATACCCTGTTGGGTAATATCAACTGGATGATGGCACGAGAAGCCAGCCTAAATCATTCAGTATGGGACGTACAGCACTCCGCGCATGAAAACGGCGAAGCTTCTTTGCAGGAGACTCGCATCAATGAACTCAAGCCATTAGTCCATATTGACAACAGCGACTCAGCCACCCTCGATAATGTACTGGAGTTACTGGTGCGTTCTGGTCGCACCCCCTCGGAAGCCTTAATGATTATGGTTCCAGAGGCTTACCAAAATCAGCCTTCTTTGCACGACTATCCAGAAATTATCGATTTCTACGAATATTACAGCGGTTTGCAAGAAGCGTGGGATGGGCCAGCACTTTTGGTATTTAGTGATGGGCAAAAAGTTGGTGCAACGCTAGATCGTAATGGTTTAAGACCAGCTCGCTACGTCATTACTAAGGATGACTACATCGTTGTCGCTTCCGAAGCAGGTGTAGTGAACTTCCCAGAAGCCGACATTCTTGAAAAAGGTAGACTTGGTCCAGGGCAAATGATTGCTGTGGATTTAGTAAACCATGAAGTGCTGAAGAATTGGGAGATTAAGCAGCGCATTGCCAAGCAGCACCCATATGGAGAATGGCTGCAACAGTACCGTCAAGAACTCAAACAAATTCTCAGTAGTCAGTCGTCAGATGTTAATGGAAATGGACATCTGGCTGCTGAAAATGGTAACGGGCATAGTACAACTGACAAAATTGACAAGCAAGCCTTGCTTCAGTGTCAAACAGCTTTTGGCTACACCATAGAAGATGTAGAAATGGTGATTCTACCAATGGCGAAGGAAGGTAAAGAACCCACTTTCTGCATGGGTGATGATATTCCTTTAGCAGTGCTGTCAACAAAACCCCACCTGCTTTATGACTATTTCAAGCAGCGTTTTGCTCAGGTGACAAACCCAGCGATCGACCCCCTACGGGAAAAGCTAGTGATGTCCTTGAAAGTTGAACTGGGTGAGCGGGGTAATTTATTAGAACCAAAGCCAGAATATGCCCGGAGACTAAAGCTAGAATCGCCTGTACTGACAGAGGCAGAGTTGGAGGCGATTAAGCTGTCGGGATTTGCCACGGCTGAGTTGTCAACTTTATTTGCAATTGCCAATGGGCCAGAAGGATTGAAAGCAGCAGTGCAGTCTTTACAAGCACAAGCAGCTGAATCAGTCCGCGCAGGTGCAAAGATTTTGATTCTTAGCGATCGCCCTGTACTCGATACTGAATACACCTACATTCCCCCCCTGTTAGCGGTAGGCGCTGTACATCACCACCTGATTCGCGAAGGGTTGCGAATGCAAACTTCTCTGATTGTCAATACAGCCCAGTGCTGGAGTACCCATCACTTTGCTTGTCTCATTGGCTATGGTGCAGGCGCAGTTTGTCCGTATATGGCTTTGGATACGGTGCGCGATTGGTGGTTTGATCCCAAAACTAAAAAGTTAATGGGTTTGGAGAAAATTCCAGCCGTGACTTTAGAGGAAGCTTTAGGAAATTATCGCCAAGCGGTAGAGTCAGGTTTGTTAAAAATTCTCTCCAAGATGGGAATTTCTTTGCTTTCCAGTTATCAAGCAGCGCAAATCTTTGAAGCCATTGGCATCGGTGGGGATTTAATAGAACTGGGATTTAGTGGTACGACTTCCCGCATCGGGGGTTTAAGTATCAAGGAACTCGCTGATGAAGTGCTTTCTTTCCACATCAAGGCTTTCCCAGAACTGACCACCAAGAAGTTAGAAAACCTAGGCTTTGTACAGTACCGTCCCGGTGGCGAGTACCACATGAATAGCCCAGAAATGGTCAAGGCTCTGCATAAGGCTGTGGAGCGCCAGGAGTATGACCACTACGAAGTTTATAAAAAGCACCTCGAAGGCAGACCAGTAACAGCCTTGCGTGACTTGCTGGACTTTCAAGGCAATGGCTCACCAATTCCCATAGAAGAAGTTGAGTCGGTAAATGAAATTGTCAAGCGCTTCTGCACCGGTGGCATGTCTTTAGGCGCTTTGTCACGGGAAGCGCATGAAACTTTGGCGATCGCCATGAACCGTATTGGTGGTAAATCCAACTCTGGGGAAGGCGGCGAAGACCCAGTGCGCTACACAGTTCTGGATGATGTAGACGAGTTTGGTCATTCGCCAACCCTACCGCATTTAAAAGGATTGCGGAATGGTGACACTGCTTCTAGTGCAATTAAGCAAGTTGCATCAGGACGCTTTGGTGTTACCCCAGCGTACCTGAGCAGCGCCAAACAAATTGAAATCAAAATTGCCCAAGGTGCCAAGCCTGGGGAAGGTGGACAGTTACCAGGCCCCAAGGTTAGTCCTTATATTGCGATGTTAAGGCGCTCCAAACCAGGGGTCACATTGATTTCGCCGCCACCGCACCACGATATCTATTCTATTGAAGACCTGGCACAGTTGATTTTTGACCTGCACCAAATTAACCCCAAAGCGCAGGTGTCGGTAAAGCTAGTTGCAGAAATCGGCATCGGTACTATCGCCGCAGGTGTAGCAAAGGCTAACGCTGATATCATTCAGATTTCCGGTCACGATGGCGGTACGGGGGCATCACCGTTGAGTTCGATTAAGCACGCTGGTTCACCTTGGGAACTCGGTTTAAGCGAAGTGCATCGCGTTTTGATGCAAAATAGTCTGCGCGATCGCGTGATTTTACGCGTAGATGGCGGATTCAAAAGTGGCTGGGATGTGGTAATAGGTGCATTGATGGGCGGTGAAGAATTCGGTTTTGGTTCCATCGCCATGATTGCTGAAGGCTGTATCATGGCACGGATTTGTCACCTGAATACCTGTCCTGCAGGTGTCGCCACTCAGAAAGAAGAACTCCGCAAGCGGTTTACAGGGATGCCAGAACACGTCGTTAACTTCTTCTACTTCATTGCCGAAGAAGTGCGTAGTCTCTTAGCAAAACTCGGCTACCGTTCCTTGTCGGAAATTATTGGACGTGCAGATTTGTTAAAAGTGCGCCAAGAGGCAAAACTCACCAAGACGCAAGCGTTAAACCTCGACTGCTTACTTCAGCTACCAGATACCAAAGAAAATCGTAGCTGGTTGGTGCATGAAGAAGTCCACAGCAACGGCGTGGTTCTAGATGACCAATTGCTTGCTGATCCCGAAATTAAAACTGCTATTAGCAGACAGTCAACTGTCACTAAAACCTTCCCAATAGTCAACACCGACAGGACAGTAGGCGCAAGGTTAGCAGGAGCGATCGCTTCCCAATACGGTGATAGCGGTTTTGAAGGGCAAATTAACCTTAACTTTCAAGGCAGTGTTGGGCAAAGCTTTGGTGCCTTCAACCTCCCCGGTATAGTTCTAACGCTGGAAGGAGAGGCAAACGACTACGTAGGTAAGGGGATGCATGGTGGTGAAATCATCATCAAACCTCCAACAGGTGCTACCTATAACTCCTCACAAAACGTGATTGTTGGCAATACCTGCCTCTATGGTGCTACTGGTGGCGTGCTGTTTGCCAACGGTTTAGCGGGAGAGCGTTTTGCTGTGCGTAACTCTAAAGGCACAGCAGTTATTGAAGGGGCTGGGGATCACTGCTGCGAGTACATGACTGGCGGCGTAATTGTCGTCCTCGGCAAGGTTGGACGTAACGTAGCTGCCGGAATGACTGGTGGACTGGCATACTTCTTGGATGAAGACGGCTCATTTCCTGAGTTAGTTAACCCAGAAATTGTTAAAATCCAACAAGTGATTACAGAAGCAGGCGCAAAGCAACTACAAGAGTTAATCAAAACTCATGCCGAACGCACTAATTCACCAAAGGCTAAGAAGATTCTGCAAAACTGGCAAGAATTCTTGCCGAAGTTCTGGCAGTTAGTTCCGCCTTCTGAAGCTGATAGTTCAGAAGCAAATCCTGAGGTTGAACCCGAAAAAACAACTGAATGGAGTTTAGTTAGTAGTCATTAGTCATTTAATTTAGGTTAATCGTGACTAATGAATGACTAATTTAGACCTAACGCATTATGAACTAAACCCTGCTGGATTCGCTTAAGCAGGGCTTAGTCTATGAAATCAAGAAGCCTTTGTACTACACTGGTTTCATCAAAAGAATCAAAGTTTCTTTAACTGATGCAGTTCTTTGAGGTAAATACCCAGAGAACTGAAAATATTGCCGGAATGGCAACATTACTCTCCTGAGTTTAGTTATTCTCGATGTTAAGTCTATTGATTGTGAATTTTACATTTGCCCTTATCTACTAAGCAAGCAATTATTTGTATAAAAATTTACAATAAATCCATAGCCTAAATCTCAAATCAGCATAGTCGTTTGCTCAACCTCACTTATGTAGGAGAACTTTACTTGATATACCCAAGCATTTGGCAATACCAAATTTATGCTAAAGAACACACAGTTTAAAGATTTGAACAAGAGGCACTAAGACGGCGTGAAGTGGCGTTGGAGGCTTTTGTAGTAGTAAATTCTACTGCACATTGCCCATAAAAAGGGAATATGTAGCTTTTATGTAGTTGACTAGTGTCAAATTTAAGCTACTCTTAGATACGAATACCTGTCACTAATAATCTATCTTGACAGAACTGTATAAAGAAATAATTAAACTTAACAATTCTGTCCGAGATTTGGAGTTTGCAAATTGAATAGTTTGATACGGCTTGCAAACTTGTTATCAACTACCCTAGGCAAGGTAGTCTATTAATGACTTCATCTGTTTCTGGTAATTGTAATGAATAGTTTACAATACCAGTGGATGAGTAAATCTAAAGAAAATATAAAAGAGACTCAAATGACTGTGGTGTCTGGAGGACAAAAGTGTTTCTAAGGTTAGCACATCAACACCGACAATTCGTACAAGACTTGGTAATGAACCTGCAAGCCTTGGCAATTGTACTAGAACGCCGTGGATACCCGGCTTCCTGTTATACCTGTGGCAACCAAATGAATAGTGCGTCATTTATGGTTAGCTTGGGTGATAACCACCTGATCCGGTTTTTAGTGTCCGATTATGGGATTACTTGGACGGAGATGCGAGATGACCGGGAATTAATGAAGTTAGAAGGTGCAGAGGCAATTAACCAGCTACAAGAACTGGCTAATCTTGTCAAGCAATCTATGCCAACTGGTACAGGCTCTAAAACCCTCGCCAAAAAGTGATAAAGTTCCAAACTTCAATGGCAAATTGGTAGTTGATAATAGTGGCTCGGTTGTTCATCACCCACTACCTTTAAGTGATTGGCTTATTGGTAGCATGTCATGTCTTTTTTTCGGGTCTGCCAAAATATTACAACAAGAATTCTGAGCTTTTAGCTCGAAAGGTGTTAACACACATTGCCAATTCAAATGAAGTGTGCCCAATATTACAGATAACTGAAGTTAGGGTTGACAGTCATCAGAGCAATGTGAGCTTTTACCAGGGCTTCTGCCTTCGTAAATTTGCCAGTTTGTTATGTGGCGAGGAAGGCTTCATCAAGGAAACTAAGACTTTACTAGGTAGCAATTGCTACTTTTTCTCCAGCTTTTGATATAGACTTGGTGCAGGTTGACGCGATCGCGCAGCGTCCCATTGGCGCAGCCTCTCGTAGAGAAAAGAAGGAGATTCCCCATTGCCAATCAAAATCAAGGAAACTTCCAGTTCACCTACCAGACACTAGTCAGAAGCTCGCGAAAGACGTTCTCTGGCACAGGTTGCCAACGCTCAACACCTAAAGTCCATTACCAATCAAAATGAAGGATGCCCAATAGTACGGGTGACTGAGGTCACCAACTGCTGCTATGGGTGTATTGTCGTTTCTTGCTTTCCAATCACCAGTAATCAATGAGATTTGAGCTTGTCGCAAGGCTTCAGCCTTTGTCAACTTGCCTGAGGTCAGCGTAGCATAAAAAGCACTCATTAATGCCTGCGTACCGCCATCATCCACAGTCCACAAAGAGGCAATTGCTGCCCTAGCGCCGGTTTGTTGCATCTGATAGCCAAAACCCAAAATTTCTTCACCGTTACCCAACTTGCCTCCCAAGCCAGTTTCGCAGGCACTTAAAACTACCAAATCCACATGGGGGAGTGACCAAGTGGCGACATCTCGAAGGTTAATGCGATCGCCATTCCCAAATAAAATAAACGAATCTTCTGGTTTACCCACTACAAAAGCTGCATGAGTCGCTAAATGGACAATTGTATAATCATCCATTTGGGGTACAGCAACTTTGGGGCTAAAAGCACCATCTAAAAGTTTCTTTGTTTCAGGAACCGCAGCTGCTAAGTTTTCTACTTCCCGCGCTGCAAACGGCAAACCAGCAAAAGCAACCTGCCGATTACCAACTTTGATTTGATAATTACCTTTAGTAAAAGCACCTGCTAAAACCCGCAAAGTAGATTGTTTTGGGGTGTTGAAGTTAGTCAAGCTGGCAGATGTAATGTGATTCACACTGAAGCGCTGCACTAACCATTGTTTGCCATCAAATAAAGCAGTTATAGGAATGTAGCGTAACTGGTCATCTGGAGCATAAATCAGAGTTTTTGTACCTGAGAGCTTTAGATCATTTTCTATAGGTTTGATTAGCCAATCATATAATTGGCGTGCAGGTGTTCTGATATTCCGACTAGGATTTTTTAAAGCTTGACGGAAAGCAACAATTGTCTGATTAAGGTTTTCACGTTTCACAGCAACAGTGCGATGAATTGGTGGAGATTCAGGAGTTACCAGTACCAATTCCAAGCTATCTTTTAGAATCAGTGGGTAAACAAGTGCAGATTTTTGAGGCAATCGCGCCAAATTATCCCGAATCTGATTGAGGCTCTCCAAATCTAAATTTTGCCGCCTGGCTATGTGGCTAATTTGCTCTACCTGTGCAGTCACTGTGGGACTCGTAATAAATTTATTAAATGCCTCTAACTGTTGCTGCTGAGTCAATACTAATTGCTCAATGCGTTGTTCTTGTTGAGGCGATCGCTTTTGGGGGGAAATTTTACGTAGTGTTGTTAGTTCTTTACCCAGTAAAATAGCCTGATTTAGGGTTTGCTCTAACTTTTGTTTAATTGGTTTTTCTTTTGCCACAATCTCAATACCTTTGACAGTACGTTGATTACCTGGCACATTTTGGAGATATTGCTCTAGTTCTTCAACTTTGAGTAAATCGATTGTCCGTTGCGCTTCGGCAACACGTTCCTGTTTAAGCAATCGTTCAGCCAAAATGCGATATGTCTGAGCAACAGTTATGCTATAAGCATCTGGTTGCGGTACAGAAAGTGCTGATGGATTCAAGCGAGCTTTCTCGCGGTTAATTAAGCAATGCTTATAGAAAAAAATTGCTAAGTCTGGTTTATTCTGAATATCGAATAAGTATCCAATATTACTGTAAGTTTTGCCAAGTTGGACAAGATCTCCCATTTCTTTATTAATAACTAAAGCTTGCTGATAAGATTGGAGTGCTTGCGAATACTGACCTTGACTTTGGTATACTCTACCGATGTTATTAAATGTTATGGCTTCCCAAGAGCGTTCTCCAAGTTCTCTGGTTAGGGCTAATGCTTTCTGTAATTTCTGTAATGCATCTGGAAAGCGCCATTGCCGAGATTGCTGGATAGCTTCTTTATTGAGCCTCTCAATCTCTAATTGGTTATTGTTATTAGGTGAAGCCTCAGCTTTTTCTCCGAGATCGTACCGCGACTTTGCATTTGAAGTTACTTGGTTGCTTTCTGGGTATGCCATCCCAAAACCTAGTAAACTAAGTACAGTTAAAGTTACTACATTAACGTAGCAAAGATTAAGCAGCATAACAAAAGATTCCTTGTATTCGGAATTGTAAATATTAAATCAAGAACTTCTGCAATGCAATTAATTTTTATGCTATTTCATAATTTGGAAAATTCTTAGTTGCTTAGAAACTTAAATATGTCAGAAGAAAAACCTAACCAACCACAACTACCGCCAACCAGCGCTATTGACAGTCCATCACTGAGGACATATGAGAGTTGGTTTGAATATCCTGTCAGAGTACAACCTCACCACACTGATTATGCAGGTATTGTCTGGCATGGTTCTTATATAGCTTGGATGGAAGAAGCGCGGATAGAATGCTTGCGTTCGATAGGTATTGAATTTGCTGATTTAGTAGCTTTAGGCTGCGATTTGCCAGTTGTAGAACTGTCGGTGCGCTATCACCTTTCAATTCAGTTAGGTATGGCGGTAGTAGTAAAAACGCGCATGGCTGAAGTGACTGGTGTTCGCATCAATTGGGATTATGCGATCGCTTCAATTGATGGACAAGAATTGTACGTGACTGCTAAGGTTACCTTAGTAGCATTAGATCGCGAAAGAGGCAAGATTATGCGTCAGTTACCTGTAAGTTTTAAGGATGCATTGGCAAAGATTATAGCGTTACCTAAATAGTTGTTTCTAATTTCATCCTTATTACTTGCTGCCTTGGAACTGTGACAGAGTTTGAGCAAACTGAGTTATCTGATGCCAAATATCTTGCGGAGTAATGCCAAAACCGATATTTAATAAGACAAGGATCGCAGCAATAGTCAATGCAGTGCTCACGGTCGTTTTTAGCAATTTCCACAATATTGTAAAGACGATCCAAGCTACAATCAAGGTAATAATCATATATAAATTCCTTGAGAATTGCTCTGTTTTAAAAGTGTATTTATTGAGAAAGGGTAAAATTTTCTCTTAATCACAATTATTAGTACGAAGGCGATCGCACTTTATATTTGCTACTAAATTAGGTATTTTTTATTTAAAAGTACTACAACGAATATACACTAAAATGTGATAATAAGTTGTCTATCAAGCAACTTATTTTGTAAATTTTTGAAAACCTTTTATTTAGCCGTAGATATGTATAAATTATGCGTGGATAGGAGGCTACGAAAGCCACAGATCCCCGACTTCTAAAAGAAGTCGGGGATCTTGTTTTGTTTCTTGTTTAATTGTTTAATTACTAGCCTTCAGCATTAGGCTGAAGGCTAAACAATTTTATCGCAGAGAAATTATCCGCGAGTGAGTTTGTAACTTTTCAGTCGCTGTTAAAACTTCTTGTCTTGCCCATTTATCTGCTGCCACAATGTCATCTAAAGAAGGACTTGCACAGTTATGATTTTGATGGCGATCGCACACCAATTCGATACACCGGGGAATATCTAAAAACTGAATTTTTTCTTCTAAAAATAACGCCACAGCTTGTTCATTTGCAGCATTTAACACAGCCGGCATCGAACCACCAGCCCTACCCACAGCATAAGCCAACTGCATACAAGGATACTTCTGGTGATCTGGTTCGCGGAAAGTTAAATTTCCCGCTTTTACTAAATCTAGTCGTTCCCAATTGGTATAGATGCGCTCAGGCCAAGACAAAGCATACAGCAGAGGTAAACGCATATCCGGCCAGCCGAGTTGAGCCAAAACTGAAGTATCTTGTAGTTCAATCAGCGAGTGAATAATACTCTGGGGATGAATGACAATATCGATATCGTCATAATCCAACCCAAACAGGAAGTGAGCCTCAATCACTTCCAGTCCCTTATTCATCAAAGTGGCAGAGTCAACCGTGATTTTACGTCCCATCGACCAATTGGGATGCTTGAGGGCGTCAGCAACTGTCACTTCTGCTAACTTTTCTACATCCCAATCCCGGAAAGCGCCACCAGACGCAGTTAACAAAATCCGCCGCAAGCCATTTTTTGGCACACCTTGAAGGCACTGAAATATAGCAGAATGCTCGGAATCCGCTGGTAATAGTTTGACATTATGTTTCTCCACTAGGGGTAGAACCACAGGGCCCCCAGCAATCAGGGTTTCTTTGTTTGCTAAGGCGATATCTTTCCCAGCTTCAATAGCGGCGATCGTCGGTAGCAACCCAGCACAACCAACGATACCTGTGACAACCGTTTGGGCATCACCGTAGCGGGCAACTTCTATCACTCCGGCTTCGCCAGCTAGTAAAATCGGTTGGGGATCAACGTCTTTTATAGCTTCTTGGAGCGCTGGCAATTTCTCTTCTGAACAAATTGCTGCTATTCTTGGTCGAAACTGCCGAATCTGATCTGCCAACATTTCCACATTGTTCCCAGCTGCCAATCCCACAATCCGAAACTGATCTGGGTACTGACTGACGATATCTAAAGTCTGAGTACCAATAGAACCAGTAGAACCAACAAGAGTAATCGCTTTCACAATTGCTTAAGGATTTACACAACTCTCACTATAAATTGCTTAGGACTACTTCATGACAGCGATCGCCATAATCAATACACTCCTAAGCAAGGAAAACTGTTATTCAGCGAGAAGTATAGCCGCTAGCCATCAAGTCCGAAAGTTGTTCAATTTTCATTTAAATAGACAAAATATGTGTGCATAAATACTATATATAAATATAAATGCTGGGAATTTGGGCAAAAATGACTAAATTAGGAAATACTTTCAACTAAAGTACTGATCTGTTTAGTGGTGGAGGATTGAATGTGCAAAATGTTACTCATAAATTGCTGTTACAGCCATAGGTAAGAGGATGCATAAAGGAATTTGTTAAAACACTCAAGCCTATGGCGAAAGTTCAGATAGTTATAAGAAAACTTTTATGGAAAAATGATTTCCTTTTTCCTGCAACAATGTGGCTTGTCAGTCGAATATTTATCTTGACTGCCATGTTGCTGGTTGCACCAAAGCTGTCGTCACCAGTAGAAGGAATTATGCCCCGCTTTGGCTGGGAGGTATTTGACGGATGGGATAGTGTACATTATCGGGCGATCGCTACTTCTGGTTATGAATTTGTCAATGACGGCAAACAACATAATTTAGCCTTTTTCCCCCTGTTTCCCCTAAGCATCTGGGTTTTGATGAAGTTGGGCTTGCCGTTTGAAATGGCAGGTACGCTGGTGAATAATTTGGCATTTTTCGCAGCGCTTTACTGTTTGTACTTTTGGGTGAAGGAGCATTATGGGATCAACGCCGCGCAGTGGACTACAGCGGTTTTGTCTTGGTGTCCATCATCCATGTTTACAGGGGTGATTTACACAGAGGGACTGTATTTGTTGTTGAGTACAGCTACTTTGCGAGCCTTTGATCAAAAGCAATATGGCTGGACTACCCTTTGGGGTGCAATGGCGACAGCAACGCGGCCTACAGGGATGGCACTAATTCCGGCATTGGCGATCGCATCTTGGAAAGAACGCAGACCACCCATTGCCTACATTGCCGGTTTAGCTACCGCTATTGGGCTAGTTTTATTCAGTCTGTACTGTACGATTTATTTTGGCGATCCCTTAGCATTTATCGAAGCACAACGGGGATGGCGACCCTCCTTAGGGTTTGATTGGCAGGGTTGGTTAAACATGCTAATGCAAATTCCATTTGGCACAAACAATTGGGAATTTGGTTGGGTTCAAGACTCATCTGGCTGGATTAAAGACCCTTGGTATCCTTTGTGCTTTAGCGTGATTGTTAGCAGTGGTTATCTTTTATGGCGTTTCCATAAACATTTGAGTTCTGCGAAGCTAGTCTATGGCTTTTACACGTTGGTCTTATTTTTCTTGATACTGGCAAACGAACAGTTGATCAATAACTTGCTTAATACATTTATGGTCTTGGGTGGAGGTTACATATTGTGGCGATTACGCACACAACTGACCCCAGTTACTGTTCTCTACGGCTTTTGTGGTATTGGTTTGCTGCTAGCCTCTGGAGGTACCATCTCCTTAAGTCGTCTTGCTTATGGTATTGTGCCTCTGAGTGTAGCCATAGGTATGCTCCTATCTCGCCATCCGCGCCAGGGATATTTAATATTGGGCTTGTTTGTGACATTACTTGCCAAGATAGCTGTAGGATTTGCCCAAGAACATTGGGTAGGGTGAGGGGGAGCAGGGGAAGCAGAGGGAGAATAGGAGTTCTTTGTTGTGTATTTCTCCTTGTTGCCTCTAGTTTTTCGGGTAGTATATCTGATTGCAAGTTGGCAAGGGATCAGGTATTTAATATGCTTCAAGACTGAATTAATCGCGTCTTTATAACAGCCGGGATGCTGGTGGCTAATAGAGGTTTTTTGGTGGCATGGGGAAAAAACTGATTCAGCTTGGTTCTGCTAGTTGGATGATTGGCATAAGTGCCTTAATTTTATTTGCGTCCAGCGGCTTACGACACGAGCTGTTTAATTCAGGCGCTTGGGACTTAGGAATTTTTGACCAAGCAGTTTACTTAATTAGTCAAGGACAACCGCCGATTTCTTCTTTCCTAGGTTTTCATATTCTTGGCGACCATGCTGCTTGGATATTGTATCCCTTGGCTTTACTCTATAAAATCTATCCCAGTGTTTACTGGTTATTTGCAGTGCAGTCAGTTTCCTTGGCGTTAGGGGCCTTGCCTACATGGCATCTAGCCCGTCAAGCTGGGCTGAAAGAAAGCCAAGCAGTAGCAATGGTGGCAGTTTACCTGTTGTATCCATTAGTGTATAACGCCAATCTGTTTGATTTTCATCCAGATGCGATCGCTATACCAGCACTTTTGGGGGCGGTTTTAGCAGCACGGCTAGGTTACGTGGGATGGTTTTGCTTCAGCATTCTCATAGTGTTGGGATGTAAGGCAGTATTATCCCTGACAGTAGCTGCAATGGGAGTCTGGTTACTTTTTTTTGAAAAGCGGCGACTATATGGTGCGATCGCTCTTATTAGTGGTATCGCCTGGTTTTTGATTGCCAATAAAGGGATCATCCCATTTTTTGGGAGTGAGGCAGCGTTACTTGAACGTCATTTTTACCGATATAGCTATCTCGGAAACTCCTTTCCTGAAATGGCTAAAATTTTGCTGTCTCAACCAGAACTAATCTGGGGAAAAATATTTTCGTTAACCAACTTGGAATATTTGCTTCTATTATTAGCACCTGTGCTTTGGGGGCTTTCACCTCAAGGTTTAACACCTTTGGTTGGTGCTATTCCTTGTTTGGTACTCAACATTCTCGCCAATCATCCATCGCAAAAAAACCTGATCTTCCATTACTCTCTACCAGCTATACCATTCCTGGTGTTAGCTGTAATTGCCAACTTAGCAGCAGGTAAGGCATGGTTGCGAACCCAAAGAGCAATTATTTTGTGGTCGTTAGTGGGGTTTTTGGCTTTAGCTAAATATGGTTTTTTTGCTTCACAACATCTCAAGTATCTGGATAATTGGCAAGCTACACGAGAAGCGATCGCCCTAGTTTCTTCCCCAGGAAATCTACTCACCACAGAGCACATTGCTCCGCATTTAAGCCATAGAAAATTAATTAAGTGCAAATTTACTAATTTCCCCCCAGCTTATGAGTTAAATACGTTTGATTATATATTATTAAATGTTCGTCATCCTGGCTGGTCAGATACTTCTGAATCTGCTCTTAGCTTAGTAAATAAACTAAAAAGTCAGCCCAAGCTTCAGTTAAAATATCAGCGCGATGATGTATTTTTGTTTTTGAAAACTTAGACTAATTCTCTATGATAATGCACTAAGCTGTATGAGAAACGAACCGCAAAGGACACAAAGGACACAAAGAAAGAAATAAGAAATCAAGAAAAATTGGTGCAGCCTGACAAAAAAAATGGTATTGGTCAGATTGAATAAAATTACTTACGAAACTAAACGTTCATCTATCTGAACTGTAAATGAAAAAAAACCTTAAGCTTGGTACTGTTGGTTGGATGATTTGCATAAGTGCGTTAATTTTATTTGCTTCCAGTAGTTTACGGCACGAGCTATTTCAATCAACTGCCTGGGATTTAGGAATTTTTGACCAAGCTGTTTATTTAATTAGTCAAGGAAAACCCCCTATTTCTTCTTTTTTAGGTTTTCATATTCTCGGTGACCATGCTGCTTGGATTTTCTATCCTTTGGCTTTACTATACAAAATTTACCCCAGCGTTTACTGGTTGTTAGCCGTGCAAGCAGCCGCTTTAGCATTGGGTGCTTTGCCTACATGGCATTTAGCTCGTCAAGCTGGATTGAAAGAAAGCCAAGCACTTGCTATTGCTGCTACATACTTACTATATCCGCTGGTTTTTAATATTAATTTGTTTGATTTCCATCCAGAAGTGATAGCTTTACCTGCACTTTTGGGAGCAGTTTTTGCAGCTAGAGGAAAACATATTTGGTGGTTTTGTTTCAGCATTCTCATAGTATTGGGATGTAAGGCTGTATTGGCTCTCACAGTTGCGGCAATGGGTGTTTGGTTACTCTTTTTTGAAAAGCGGCGACTATATGGTGCGATCGCTATTATTAGTGGTATAGCCTGGTTTGCGATCGCTACTAAATGGATCATTCCTTTTTTTGGTACTGAGGCAGCCTCTATAGCACGTCATTTAGGAAGGTATGGCTATTTAGGAAGCTCATTCCCAGAGATAGCTAAAAATTTACTATTCAAACCAGGAATTATCTTGGAAAAGCTTTTTTCATCTGATAACTTAGGGTATTTAGTTCTGCTACTAGCACCAATAATTTGGGGAATCTCACCTCAAGGATTGACGCCTTTAATTAGTGCCATTCCTTGTTTGGCAATCAACTTTTTTGCCGACTATCAACCTCAAAAAGAATTGCTCCACCAATACTCTTTACCAGCTTTACCATTCCTGTTATTGTGTGTAATTTCTAGCCTAGCGGCAGGTAGAGGATGGCTGCAACATAAACGAGCAATTATCTTATGGTCATTAGTAGCGTTTTTGAGCCTAGCAAAGTTTACTTATTTTGGCGAAAGATATTTAAAATCTCTAGATACTTGGCAAGCTACACGAGAAGCGATCGCCCAAGTTCAACCTTTAGGAAATGTTCTCACCACAGATGAAATTGCCCCACATTTAAGCCAGCGACCATTAATTAACTTGATAGCGTCTCATTCTCCACCTATTAATTTAAAAGTGTTTAATTATGTATTACTTAATATCCGTCACCACGGACTTTCAAGTAATCAAGACTTTGATAAAATTTTATTAAATCAACTAAAAAATCAGCCAGAATTTAAGTTGCAATATCAACGCGATGATGTGTATTTGTTTGTCAATAATTAGTTATTTTAAATTAGATTTTTCTACAGCAATAAATGAAAGTTAAAAAGAATCTTATTATATTACTTTTACCTTTAATAATATGCAGCATATTTATCCTTTGTGCCGCCATAGGAATGCTGATTTATCCTGATACTTTCGCTAAGTTTTTTTCTTCGTCTCAATTAATTAGAGAAAATCCTCCACAATTACCCCATAAAAGTTATTACTGGGATATACAAGCTTACGCTGAGATGGCTATAAATCCCAGTTGTCAGGCATTTTACCCACTTTGGCCTTTTATCATCCGCAATGTCTTTCATCCGCAAAATATAGAGCAGGCTGCACATTATTTTTTAGTCGTTGCTACTACTTTATTCTTTAGTTCTACTTTTCTGCTTTTTTGGGTTTTAAAAATAGGTTTGCAACGCTCATATTTAACTTTCTGGATAGTTTTAGCTTACGCTGTGAATCCTATGGCAATATTTCGGGTTATAGGTTACACAGAAAGCTTATTTGCTACATTGAGCACCTGTTTCATCTGGGTTTGTCTACCACAATTAAAACTTAATGAAAAAATAAAACTTTGTTTTCTATTCGCCATTACATTTTTCATGGCTTTAACTCGACCTATATTGATCCAAATATTTTTTTCGACTACAGCAGCGATCATCACAATTTTTATATTAGAAATTTTGCAGTTAGAAATGTATTCTTGGAGTAACCTATTAATTCTTATCAAAAAATATCAATATGAGCTTAAAATGACCCTAACTATATGGGCGTCGGCATTATTAGGCTACTCTGTTTATGGAAATTTTTGTCTAAAAACTAGAGGTGACTTTTTTGCACCCTTCCATGATCAAAGCCACTGGGGAAAAGCTTTAGGTCTGCATTTAGAACTGTTATTATTTCCTAAATCTTTGCTAATTGATCTTTTAGGTTTGTATCTCCCGTTCATTATTTTATTTTTATCACTGATTTTTGTTTATTTCAAACTTATTCGACCTAAAAGTATATTTATTCCTCAATATAAATTCTGGTTAAATATATTACTTTTATATCCACCACTGCTAATTTGTATATATATTGTTAGTTTTATTAGATTAAAAAAGAAAAACTTACAAGCTAATTTCAAAAAACTATTAATAGCTGATTATACTAAAACCTTGGCTAGTAACTATCTTTTTTGGTTTTGTATTTACTTTCCTACTATTCACTCAATTATCATATTTTTTACCCAAGATCGTCTGCATAGCTTAGGAAGATATATATTTGCAGTTCCCTTCTTTTTCGTAGCTTTGGGATATTTATATCGTTGTATTCCTGGAAAAACAAAATACCATACTCTGTTATGGCTAATTTCAATTTCTGCTATTGCTTTAGTTCAGCAATGGATTCATTATGGTCAAGATAAATGGTTAGGATAGAAGTTATGAATATAGCGTATTCATGGCGAAATTAAAGTCAACTTTTCAGCAGTACCGAGGACTTTACTACTAGATAAATCTATTTCTTGTAAAGTTGTATTATCTAATAGTAAATAAGATTTGTTTAACCACATTTCTTGTAAAACTGGGACAGTTGCAGGAATAACGTTGCAATCACAATAAAAATTTAAACTAGGACGACCATAAGCAAAAGATGTGTAAATTGTTGTCCCTGCTAAGACGTGTTCACGAATTAATGCGGCGACAGGCTTGACTGCAAAAGCTTCATTTAACTCCCAAATCCATGATTGTGAACTCATCAATAGTGCTAAAACTAGATACATCCCAGAAAATAAAACTGGAATAAACTGGCGATCGCGTTGCTTAACCAGCCATGCTGCAATGCTCATACTTATTACTAAAACAATGCTCATAAATATTAAAAGAGGCTGAGGATTTGCAATAACAAAATAAACACACCCTCCCAAACCAGCGATAGCTATAATAGCTAAGAATATTGCCCAAATTTTTGGCATAAAATGACGGTGCTGCCAAACTTCACTAAGTTCAGCCCCAATTGCTAAAGCTAAAAATGGGTATACAGGCATGACATACCATGGAAGTTTTGTTCTCATTAAAGAGATACTTCCCAAATAAACAATTATGCCGATAATAATTAAGCAACCCCAGGTAGTATGACGTTTTTTCCAAGCTAGATAAAATCCTCCGGGTAAAAATAATATCCAGGGAAAGCCAAATTTGATTAACCCAATCAAATAGTACCAAGGCGGCCCATTATGACCATCAACACTTTTTACAAGGCGAGCAAGAGTCTGCGCTTGAAAATTAACTTGTAAAAAACGCTCCCCATAATATTGCCATTGGGCGACAAACCACGCGATCGCTGGAGCATTTCCTAAAAATATTCCCACCCATAAATAAGGGCTTTTCAACAAAGCAAACTGTCGATCTGCAAGAAGGAATAAAAAGGCGATCGCCCCCAGCAGCAAAACGATCATTCCCTTGGTTAGAGTAATTAGCCCCAGACAAAATCCCACACCTAGAGCATACCGTTGGTTCTGGCGTGCTTTTAAAAGACAAAACAACAACAGCAAGAAAAAAGTAACGGTCGTACCATCTAGCATTGCTAGTCGTCCGTGACGCACCACAGGCAACATTGTTAAGTAAACCAAAGCAGCAAACAAAGATGGTAAACTTTGGTTAAAAATCAAACGCCCCACTAAGTAAAGTAAAGGCACTCCCAAGGCAGTTAATATTGCACCAGGTAAACGTGTTGTCCACTCATTTACGCCCCCTAGTGAGTAAGCCCCAGCAATTAGCAAGTGCATCAGAGGCGGCTTATTATGATACGGTTCACCTCCCAATTTAGTTGGGTAAAGCCAACGCATTGACTCGACTGGGGCACGCGAAATTTCACGAGCAACCTGTGCCACAATACCTTCATCCCAGTCTCGCAAGGGGGAATTTCCCAAAAAAATCAGCCACAGAACTAGGGATGCTACAAGTAAGCACAATAACCATTCTTTTTCTCGGAACGCACGCATATCTAAAAATCGCGGTAATCCTTTGACATTATGTTGATTCATTTTTATAAAAATAGCAGTCCTAAATGATTCATGAACTTCTTTCCTTGTTCTCTTGGCGCTCTTGGCGGCTTGGCGGTATGCCTCCGGCACGCTATGCGAACAATAATTTTCATAATTCAAATAGCATTCCTATACATGTAATTTTATTTAATCAAGTACAAAAAAATTATACTTTTATAAGCGATAATAGCAACGATTTTACAGTAAATATATATAGGAGACAATCATCCTCCTAAAATAACACCATTATCTAAATAGGTTTTTCAAAAAAATCAATTATATTATATTAAATCTAAAACCTTTAATCTACTTGTCTAAACTTAGAAAATTTTCCTGATAAATAAAAAAGCAGCTGATTCTCCATAAAATCAAGATGTAGCTATTTTGTTAAGCTATTAAAAATAGTTTTTATCTGTGAAAATCAGGACAACCTAATTCATATTCAAGGTGACATAAACTAGATAATAACTGTGACTAAGCCAATCTGCTCTTTAGTGATCCCTATTTATAATGAAGAAGAAAATATCGCTGAAATGTATCATCGTCTGATTAATGTAACAGCACAGTTAGATGGCGAAGTGGAATTTATTTTGATTGATGATGGTAGTCGCGATCGCTCTTTAAGTATGATTCGCGAGCTCCACCATCATGATAGGCGCGTGCGTTACCTGAGTTTTGCTCGAAATTTTGGTCATCAAATCGCAGTCACAGCTGGTCTGAACTTCGTTCAAGGCAAAAGTATCATCGTTATGGATGCAGATCTCCAAGATCCCCCAGAACTAATTTTAACGATGATTGAAAAATGGCAACAAGGTTATCAAGTAGTTTATGCTCAGCGTTTATCTCGCAAAAAGGAAAGCTGGCTGAAACGCTTTACTGCCTATGCCTTTTATCGTATTCTTCAGCAGTTAGCTAATGTTGATATACCTGCCGATACAGGAGACTTCTGCTTAATGGATCGGCAAGTAGTAGATATCCTCAATGCAATGCCTGAACGCAACCGTTACATTCGTGGCTTACGAGCTTGGATCGGATTTCGGCAAACAGCCGTACATTTTGAACGAAACCCCCGTTTTGCTGGCAAAGTGAAGTATACCTTCGGTAAGTCTTGGACATTAGCAGTTGACGGAATTATCTCCTTCTCAACTGTTCCTTTAAGGCTGGCAACTTATATAGGATTGCTGTCAGCTGGTGTAGCCCTGTTCATGATATTGCTAGTGCTGTATTGGCGCTTATTTGACCCAGTGTCTCCCTTAATTGGCTTCACATTGATTACAATTGCCATGTTATTTTTGGGGTCTGTGCAATTACTTTGCATTGGTATTTTAGGCGAGTACATTGGGCGTATTTATGAAGAAGTCAAAGGTCGTCCTATTTATACTTTGAAAGAAACTGGAGGTTTTGCTAAGACATCATAAATGCCAGCCAAAATGGAAACCACGCCACTTTACGCCAGTCCGCTCAATGGGGGAAAATACGCACACGGCTGGCTCCTCCACTTGGAGAGAAGTCAGAGCGGAGGAAGCCTCCGCTCTGAACTTCGGGGGAAACTCCTGTGAGCGACTAACTCCCCTGTTTTGGGCGCTGCCTTTCACCATGTAAGTGTCCTCCAGAGGGCGGCTTGTCTGTCTTTTGTTAGACTCGCCTGATGATGTACTTCCGTTCCCCTATAGCCTGCTTTAATCGCAAGCCATCCCATTTTGTCAAAATTATTAAGTAATGTTACATAAAAATGAAACTAGATTTAGACGTATTTTTAAATCTGAAATTTAGCTTAATTTAGTATTATTCAGTGAAATATCCTATATTTTCGTTAGATAGTTAATGCTTAAATAAATAAAAGACATCTTAATTATAATTTTAACATTTTGTTCATAAATCTGCTGTCAACTACCGTATTTATACGGTAACAGCGTATGCTGATTTGTACTATTAATAATGTATAATCCTCCATTTAAGGAAATGAATAGTAACAGACAAAAGCTTCCAAGCAGTTTCGGCTGAAGTATCAGCATTAAAAAAAGGACTAAACTGTGATTAAATTACTTTTACTCAATGAGTAAACAGTATCTAGGCTAACGACTAACTGCCCCTTGACAATGAGAAACTATATTGAGTTGATTTGCGTCTATCTATTTCTTAGAAGGCAAAAGGTAACATTCAGGAAGTTGAAAATTTAATTTTTTCTTCAAAATGAAGCAATGCTCTGAGGCAGTAGAATATACATTATCAGGAATAAACTGTTAGTTTTATTAGACTCTTTCTAGGTAGATACTCCGCCACTTGTGAGTAGTTTTGTGTATTAATCAAATAATTAACTAACCCACCTCATTTGCAAAGACTCAAAGTCCGGAAGGCTACTTACTCGAGGATAAACTGTCTACAAGCAATTAACGATTATGTGAAAGACAGGAGTCATAGCTTGATTCCTGGTTATATAATTTTTTGAGGTATCGTTAATCATTCGATTGCGCTTATTTCTACAGCTAGCAGTAGGAATATGGAAATGCAAAACTTACCTCTTGTAAGCGCTTAGTTGAAATTAAACATTACCAGTCATTATATGACCCCTGTACGTCCAAAGCCAAACAATTTAGGCTTAGGTTAAACTTGTATAACTTTTCTTCCCTATTTTTGAATTTCTGTTAGTTTCTATTCTCCTTTTCAGGATTATTCAGAGTGGAATTATATATCTAAGTCTCTATAAAAAATGTGCTATGAAGTACCGTCAGAATTTTGGTCGATGGTTCAATACCTTGAAGGAGCTATGAAGTGGAAAACAATAAGTCGTTTCTTTGGCCGGAAGGAATATTAATTGCACTGCTTGCCTTAGGCGGTACTTTGAGCCTTGGTTTCATGATGCTTGTAAAACTAAATTCCTCAGAGGTTCAAAATGGACAGAATATAAATGTAACTGATATAGCGAAAGTAGGAACTCAGCAGCGCATTGAGGGATTCAAAACGGCGATGCTCACGAGTTGGCAACAAGAAGCACAAGCAAAGGGCCTCTCCTACTCTGTACCATCAAGCTTTCAAGGGGTAATAGTTAAGGCTGCAAAACTTACTCAAGGTCAGAAAGTGATTGCCCTTACCTTTGATGACGGTCCTTGGCCTCAGACCACAGAGCAAGTATTGAATATACTAAAAGTAAATAATATCAAAGGGACATTTTTTGTTGTTGGCCAAAACCTGAAAAATTATCCAGAATTAGGAAAGCAGATTGTGACTGACGGTCACGTCATTGCCAACCATACTTGGCATCACTGGTATCATTTTTTTAATCAACAGGCGGCTGCCTTTGAAATTGAACGTACGACAGAGCTAATTTATCAAGTTACAGGTGCTAAAACAACTCTGTTCCGACCACCAGGTGGCATGCTGCATAATGGATTAGCTGCTTATGCTAAAAACCAAAAATATACTGTGGTGCTGTGGTCAGCTGACTCCATAGACTATAAACTGCCAGCTGTACCAAAGTTGATCAATAACGTAATCAAAGATTCACAACCTGGTGGTATTGTGCTAATGCATGATGGTGGTGGTAATCGTTCAAGAACTGTGCAAGCTTTACCAGAAATTATTAATAACTTTAGAAACCAAGGCTATCGTTTTGTAACTATTCCAGAACTTTTAGAGATACAAGATACAGAACAAAAGTAGGCTGCTAACAAAAAGAAATAGTTATCAATATCAGTTTTTAGTTAAGAGTAATTTGCTAACAAATAACCCTCACTTGTGCTTTTGCCTACTCCTACTAAGTTTTATGATGAAAGGCTACGCTGAAGAAGCGTAACCTTTCATAAACGGATATAAATACTTATAAAATTACTTGCCACCAACCAAAAGCTGGCCCGATAAAACGAATAGTTACCCACGCAACAACCATAAGTCCAATGCCTATCCAGGCACCGCGAGTAGTCCAAGCAACAAATTGTTCAGCTTGGGTTTTGGTAATGGGAACCCAAGGTAAGATCCGAGTGTCTTGACCGTATTGTTCTCCGAGTGTGGTTTTACGACGCTTTGCTTCACCCATAATCAGCAATTCAAAATTTAAAATTCTACTTAGTTTCTCAGTTCATACTGGCTAGCAAATTTATTACTTGCACTACAGTGGCTACAAATTGTATCACTAGTGCAAATTAAAAATATGGCAGTTGATGAAGTTTGAAATGATCCGATTAAATTGATGATAGCGCTTGCTATGAGGTGATCGCACTTCGGTTGACAAAACGTAAATAGTCAGTATAAGAGAATAAATAACTGTCAATTGACCTTACGCAGAATTTTCCTCACTAGTATTAGAAAACAGACTGGGATCGAGATAGTTAATGCGTGCCAAAGGACTGAGGGCAGCAAGAATTTGAGCGCCATAGCTACGGTTAACCACACGACTATCAAGCAAAGCAACAATACCTTGACTTTCTCGCACCGGTGCGATCGCCCTTTGCAATTCATTCAAAGCAGCTGGCAACAAGAATAAACGAAACCAATCTTGATGCGATCGCTTATAGTGAGCTACCCTACCAGCTACCAGCGGATTTTCCAAAGATGGCAGGGGCAAAGTCGCAATAATTAACAGCTGGGGTGCAGGCAAGACGGTTTGATGTTCTCGCCAAAATTCCCAACCACTGATCAAAATACCATTTTCATCCAAACAAGTTTTTTCCACCTGTACCCGTGAACCAAACTCTGAAGCCAGAATTGCCCCTACTTGAGCTTTGAGTGGCACATCTCCCACTAACACAACCGTCAATCCTGTTGATGTAGCACTTAGACAAACCAGCGTGCGGACTTTGTGAATAAATGCCGCTTGAAATTCTGGCGTGTTAGGTAGAGGCAACTTATAGGGTACATACAGTTGAATTGCTTCTGCTTGGCTATCTGAGGAAAACTTTAAGCAAGTTAAATCGTCCAAACCCAAGCGCTGTCTGAAAAGCGGAGCCTCAGTTTCCGATTCTAAGGCGCTGCCAATTAAAACCACTGGTTGTCGCTGCCAAATGGGCGAGAGTATTTCTGCTAATTCAATTGGGGCGTAGTGCAAAGAAAATAAACCTTGACGACGGGCAATAGTTGCCCACAGGAGAGGGGGGGGGGAGAGATGGGGAGAAAGATTTTCATTTATGTATTGAAATTGCTGCCAGAACTGTTGCCAAGGAGATGGCAAGGCCTGTACTGGCTCCAATACTGAATAAAGATGGCTTAAAATCTCTACTTCTGGCTGGGAGATTAGGTAGCACTCATAGGGATTACTAGGATGCTCGAACAGTTCGTGTGTCAGTTGCACCCGTGCAGAGCGAATTGCCTCAGCTTGGTTTGGACAAGCGAGGATAAGTTGATCCCAATCATGCGGTTGAATAGCTTGAGTTAGCTGATGACGCACCCAATCTTCCAGATCATCCACCCCATCAATTATTGTGGGAATACCGTGGGGAAAGCGATCGCCTTCAGTCAACTGACCTCTTAACCAGGCTTCTGGGGAGGTCAGCAGGAGTCCTTGGAACTCACTATCTGGCCAAGCGTCACCTGTCCTAATTGGTTTGTTGGCAGGCAGCCATTGCTGTAGCCGGGGAATTTCCACTTGCAGCAGGCGTTGCTGCACTGCTTCTGAGGCAACAATAATTACAGGCCCATGCCACATCAATGCTGATGCGACAAAACTAGTACGATAGCGCCCTTGATATCCACAAACTGCCCCTACTTGAATTAAGGCGCTACGTCCTAAACGCAAGGCGCGTGCTACCAACCGTGCCATCGTCAAATGATGGGGCCAGGAAGGGAAACCCGCCTGCGATCGCAAAAAGTTATGTAATGACAAATGAACTTCTGCCTCAATCACACGCTTTTAATTCCATACAAAGTGAGTTTTACTTCCAATAGCCCCATTTCTATTATGTTGTCTGCTTTGCAGTCCAAGGTCAAAAGTCCAAAGTCCAGAGTAATTAATTTTGACTCTTGACTCTTGTACAGACGCGATTAATCGCGTCTCTACTCTTGACTCTTGTACAGACGCGATTAATCGCGTTTCTACTCTTGACTCTCAACTCTCGACAAATCACCAATTACCCTGAATTATGCCAACTTACACAGGAATTTCCAGCGAGGCCTTCAGGCATCCACTGGATCGCCAAGCTGAGCAAGCTTTACGAAACTTACCAGGATTTGATTTAATCGCCCGTAAATTTGTGGAATTTGTCTACGAACGCCCTCAGTTAGTCTATCTAATGGGCAACACCATCCAAGTTGGGCCGCGCCAATATTCCACTATTTACCAGATGTTTCGGGAATGTGTGCGGGATTTAGACATTTACCCAGAACCTACACTGTTTGTCTCACAAAATCCCCAAGCAAATAGCTATGCACTGGGGCAAGAGAATCCTTACATAGTCATAAATACAGGGATACTAGACTTACTAGACGAAGCCGAGATTCGGGCGGTGCTGGCCCATGAACTGGGGCATATTAAATGTGGTCATACTATTTTAATTCAAATGGCGATGTGGGCGATGAATGCTGCTTCTGCCTTGGGTGAAATGACCTTTGGCATAGGAAACTTTCTTAGTCAAGGCTTGATTTATGCCTTTTTTGAATGGCGGCGCAAAGCCGAGTTATCGTCAGATCGCGCTGCACTGTTAGTAATGGATGACTTGAACCCAGTGATGTCTTTGATGATGAAAGTCTCTGGTGGCAGTATCAAATATGCCAATGAATGCAGTTTACAGGAGTTTATTCGGCAGTCAGAAAATTATCAAGCACTAGATGAAGATGGACTCAATCAAGTTTACAAATTCTTAATGTACAGTGGCGTCCAAGGAACGATGCTGAGTCATCCCTTTTCTGTCGAACGCTTGCACTATTTACGGCAATGGGCAGTATCAGAAGAATATCAGCAAATTCGCCGAGGAAATTATCAGCGATCGCCTGCTTCGGGAGCAGTAAATGTTGATGCCCAGACTAACCCAAATGAAACTGAAGCTTTGCGCCGTCAAATTGAAGAATTACAACAGGAAATTGACAGAATGAAAAGGTCAGAGTGAATTGTACTACTGGCGTGGCAAGCCTAAAGTGATGCAAAAAAATTGTAGGTTGGGTTGACGTAAGGAAACCCAACACCCTTATCGATGTTGGGTTTCGCGTTGCTCAACCCAACCTACACCTACAGTGTGTTAAAACAAGCTAAACGCACTGTATATATTATATTCTAGTAGGACTTGATTCTAGGTTGCAGGCTCAGTAACACTACACCTTGTTTGTTGCTCCCTTCTTTAGTTTGTGTTTCAAAACTAAACCTGAGCCGAGAAGACCTAGAAGACTTAATGGGAAAGTAGGTTCAGGAACGGGTTTAGCATTAGGAACTTGACGAATCGTGAAGGAATTATAGAAATCGTTTCCGGCGAGATCATCGGGAATGTCAAGAGAAAACGTGAAATCGACAGATTCACCAGGAGCGACCGACCCTCCAGACCACTCTAAACCGAAAGAGCCGTCCTGGATGAGTTGCGTGAACTTGGACGAGGTAGGCTGAGGGTCTGAGCTTAAACCGTTGAAGTCGAAATCTGGAATTGCAAAGCCAGGGGGGACAAGAATTAACTCAGGTGGTCCGAAGTTATCATTAACCCCAAAGCCAATCTTAAAGCTAAAGCCGTTCCAAGAAGAACTAGTATTATTTTTAGCTGTTTCGGTAAAGAAATACTCTGTTGTTCCTCCTGAAGGTTTAACGAACAGTTGTGTGTCAATCGGGGCTATAGCTTGAAAGGTTTTGGGAGTACAAGATAAGCCAGGGAAATTGCGGATCTGATTCTGGCTTGGGGCTATGCTGTTGTTGTTATTAGGAACTGGCGTATCAACAGGAGTTTGAACCTGTGCACAGAGTACATCGCCAAGACCTGGCCCCGTAGGTGGGCTTATACTGGTAATGCTACGAGCCTGTGCTGCTTTGTCAAAGCATAAAGAAATCGCCAAAATAGTTAAGAAGGTTCTGTTTATTTCTTTCATTTTTTGATACCTCTTTAGTTGTCAGGAGTTTCCGCAACCAAATTTTACCAGGACAAACCTTTTCAATGTAGGTAAAAATTCTCGAAAATATTTTACACAGATGTGCGATCGCATATCTGTTTAAGGGCAGTGGGCGCTATCATAATCTGCAACGTGCAAATATCTCTTACTGTCAACTTTTGCAGCATCTATAATTAATCTTGCCCTCTGAATAGTTCGTTACCATGTCGGAAGAAGATATCCGAGCCGCCAGGCTGGAAAAAGTAGACCAGCTCAAGCAGCTAGGAATAAATCCTTATGCTTATCGTTGGGAATCTACCCATCATGCAGCGCAGTTGCAAGAACAATTTGCCGATTTACCCAGTGGTGAAGAAGTTGATTTAGAAGTTGCGATCGCCGGACGCATTATGGCGCGTCGCGTTTTCGGTAAACTGGCTTTTTTCACATTGCAAGATGAAAGCGGCACAATTCAGCTTTATTTGGATAAAAATCGCATCCAAGAAAGCATGGCAGATATTGATGCTGATGCCTTCAATCACTTAAAACAACTCACAGATGCCGGCGACATCCTGGGAGCAAAAGGCACTGTCAAACGGACTGAAAAGGGCGAGTTATCTGTCTACGTTAAACAATATACTATCCTCACTAAATCCCTGTTGCCCCTACCTGACAAGTGGCATGGATTAACGGATGTTGCTAAACGCTACCGTCAGCGCTACGTTGACTTGATTGTTAACCCGGAAGTGCGGCAAACCTTTCGTCGTCGCGCCCAAATTACTGCCGGTATTCGTCGTTATTTAGAAGAACGGGATTTTCTAGAAATTGAAACGCCAGTTTTGCAAAGTGAGACTGGGGGTGCAGATGCGCGTCCATTTATCACTTACCACAACACTCTAGAAATGGAGTTGTATCTGCGAATTGCTACAGAACTTCATCTCAAGCGGTTGATTGTGGGTGGTTTTGAAAAGGTGTTTGAATTGGGGCGGGTTTTCCGCAATGAGGGAATTTCGACTCGGCACAATCCCGAATTTACAACGATTGAAGTTTACCAAGCCTACGCCGACTACAACGATATGATGGCGTTGACTGAGGGGATTATTACCACTGTCGCCCAAGATGTACTCGGCACACTGCAAATTACCTACCAAGGGGAACCTATAGATTTAACACCACCTTGGCGGCGGGTGACAATGCACGATTTAGTTAAAGAATTTACTGGCTCAGATTTCAACTCTTTCCAAACTTTGGAGGAAGCTAAAACAGCAAGTAAAAATGCTGGTATTCCTGGTGTAGATGAAGCTCAATCAATTGGTAAGTTACTGAATTTAGCTTTTGAGGAAAAGGTAGAAGCCAATTTAATTCAACCTACCTTTGTAATTGATTACCCTGTAGAAATTTCGCCCCTAGCAAAACCCCACCGATCTGTATCTGGTTTGGTAGAAAGATTTGAGTTATTTATAGTAGGGCGAGAAACTGGGAACAGCTTCTCAGAACTTACCGATCCCATCGACCAAAGAGAACGCCTAGAAGCCCAAGCTGAAAGAAAAGCTGCTGGTGACTTGGAAGCGCAAGGTGTAGATGAAGACTTTTTGACAGCTTTAGAATACGGTATGCCGCCTACGGGTGGTTTAGGGATTGGGATTGATCGGTTAGTAATGTTATTAACTGATTGTGCCAGTATTCGGGATGCGATCGCCTTCCCCCTACTTAAGCCTGAAGGCAGCGTTATTAAGGAATTTCGCTACGATCCAAAAACTCAAACACTGACTATTGAATTTGATAGTGGAAGTGTTTACGAGTATTTCAAAGTACCTTCTAGCGTTAAGGAAGACTTAGACAACGCACCGTCTAAAGGTCAATATTTTAACAAGTTTATTAAAGGAAAATTTAAGCATGAACAATTGAGTTGAGGCAGTGAGCGCCATTCAACAGTAGTGGCGTGACAAGCCTAAATTGTTGCAAAAAAAATGTAGGTTGGGTTGACGTAAGGAAACCCAACACCCTTATCGATGTTGGGTTTCGCGTTGCTCAAACGCCAGGTGCTACAACTGCCGCAACCTCCGCAACGCACTGGCTCCCCTTACACGTATTGGGTGCAGATTTGCTGGTAGCTGTCAAACAAGGGGATGAGTTATATCAAGCCAGTGATAACGAAGGTGTATTGCTGGTAGATGTACCAGATGTAATTGGAAAAAAGGCATTAGCGGCAAACATGAGTGTGCGGGAATATGTGCGTGTAGCGCTTAAGAAGTTTTCTAGCCAAGATAATGAACTGAGAACAGCTTTGGTAGAACTTCTGGAAAGTGACGATCAGGTAGCAGTTAAAGTGAGAGAGCGTTTAGGTTCAAGGACAATCGAAGAAGTTGTTGTAGAGTTGGAAAAATCTCTGAATCTATCTGAGGAACAAGATAGGATTTTTGCTGTGAAAAATGTTTTGGCTGCTAATCTGGCGTGTGGAGAAAGAAATCGCGGAACTAGTGATGAAATTGATGAAATTGAGTTGTTGGATTTAGCTGAAGAATTGCTAGAAAAGTTGGCAATTTTTTTTGGTAAGCATAACTAGATATTAACTAAATCAATATGGTCAAAGGATTTGGGCTTAAAACGCAAACAATAAGCATTAAAGAACGTAAAATATACAGACATTTTTAGATAGGGTTTTACAAGTAACTGAACAGGGGCTTCAGAAAGGCCAATTAGTTTACTCAGTTTTAGAAACAAACCTGGAAAAGTCTAATGATGTATTTGCCGAAGTATTGCGAGATTGGGCAGCCTCCAGCTTGCCTAACTTTAACTACAAGCAATGCAAAAAAGAAGGCGAAAGCAATATGCATATTTAGTTACTGGCTTCGTGAGTTTAATCAGGGAGATAGCGATCGCCTCACCTGCTATATAAAAAAATATTGGGTGGTGCGATGCCTACGGCGGCAAGCTACGCACCACCCAACCTAAAATCTCATAAATAACGACTAATTTGCTACTTCAGCCAGTTCAATAACGCGCCCTTCATAGTCCTTAACCAAAAAATTCAGCGGTTTCTGGTTACGAATTTTGAACTTTAAGCTGCGTGTTTCAACTCGCATTAAAATCATTTCCAGGCAGTCGCGGTCAAAGCAAACGTGGCGTTGCTGATTTTTGCTACCTAAACTAGCGCCAGTAATTACGTGTAGCTGAATGTTTTTCTTCAATTGATACCACAAGCCATCGTTGGCATTGTTCATCATTCTGCCAGACAAGGTAGGACTGGCGGACATATAAAGTGGATCAATACCAGTTGCGCCTATGGTTTGTTCGTAGTTGTAGTAGTAGTGCAAGGGCACTTCAGCTGCTGGTAAATCTAGCAGACCTTCATACAGTTGTCGCGCAACCTCCAAATCCGACACCATAACGGTGTGTACTTTTGGGGCACTAGTGAGAAACATCCACATGGCACCAGCATATGCTGCTAGGAGCATTACCATAATGCCTTGGGTAGAGAACAGGCTATCCAAGGGCAGGGAAGGCAAAAAAGAGCCTAAAGTAACAGGATTGAACAGGAACGATATCACACTAACTGCTATAACCATGAACAAATTAAGGATTCTATAAGGGAGTCGCTTTTATGATTGTCGATTAAGACTAAAATTAAGCCTTTGTTTCTAGTTTATCAATACTCACATAATCTGAGTCTTAGCTATAAACTGAGCAACATCAAGATATTATGCGATTAACTACGAGACTGCGAGTCTCAAAAATATTTTAACAACTATCAACCAAAAGGCTTGTGCAAATTCCTCATTTTCCCGAAGCTAATCACCCACTAGTTAAGTCGCTGTTTCATCACAGTGACAATGAATTGCTGACTCTGTTTCAGCGCTACCCAGATGCAGGAAAGTACTTTACAGTAATTTTTTGCCGCTATAGTCCGATAGTGTACACCTTAATTCGGCATTCAGCGCGATCGCCTGTGCAGGCAGATTATCTGTTTGCCCTGACTTGGCGGCATATTTACTACGAACTCGGTGGACTAAATTTAACCAGTCCTGAATCAGGCGAGGAAGCCTTAACCATGCAAAATTGGTTGATTAACATGACAGCTTTCTGTATTAACGAGATTCAGCTACCACCCACAGAAGCAATACATTATTCTCTCCAAGCAACTTCGCCGCCGCTATGGTGCTACGTAGAACAGGTATTAGACCAACTACCACCAGTTTTGCGATTAATAGTGTTGATGGCTCAGACTTTCCATTGGAGTGAAACTAGAATCGCTGCCTATTTGCAAGCTGAAGGAGAAGCGATCGCGCCTATTGAAGTAGCCAATTTTCTCCAAGAAGGCTATCGTATGCTAGAAGACAAATTACCTGTAGATATTCGTGCGATTTACTTTGGAGAAGATTTAGTCAAATCATAATTTAAGTATAAATGCGGTTATTAATTGTCTTCGATTTAATAACTTAAAACTTCTTCTTAGACCTTCTACTTAAACCCGAAATTTCAGGGGTATATGAAACAACGGCATGTATTTCTAGGGCATCCCATTTTGGATTTAAAACCAACCTTTCACTCAAGACGCTATGGTTTGTGGATTTTGGCTTATGCCACCCTTGTCTTGCGCCAGGTTGACAAATTCAAGTTTTACACTTTTTATTGTTTACTATTTACTTTTTTGCTTAATCCCATCGCAGCAGGTGCAGTTGACATTACACAACAACTCCACCGCCCTTTAAATAGTTCAGTTGGGCGACAATCAAGAGATGAAGCAGACAGCTTGCTGCGTATCGGTGAACAACAATACGCTTCCGGATATGCTGATAAAACAATTGCGTCTTGCTTGCGGGCGCTGGAAATTTATCACTCAATTGGCGAACTCAAGGCACAAGGTCTGACTTATAATTTGCTTGCTAAGGCTTATGTGCAGCTAGGCCGTTTCAAAGAAGCGAATCATGCTTTACGGCGAGGGTTAGCGATCGCTCGTGATACTCAAGACTTTCAAGCTCAGATTTTTGTGCTGAATAACATCGGTACATTTCTGCTGCAACAAGGAGAATCCGCTGCTGCTGGCAAAACTGTTGAGGAAGCACTTTCAATTGCTCATGATGTCAAAAATATTGAAGGAGAAGGACTATCTTTGAGTAATTTGGGTTTGGTAACTGCCAGGTTGGGAGACTACAACAAGGCGATTAAACTGTATGAAAATGCTTTAATCTTCCGCCGTCAGACTGGTGATGCCATTGGTGAAGCAAATACCCTGAATAATTTGGGTGATGCTTACTTAGCAGCAGGGAATTATCAGGATACAATTGGCACTTATGGTGCAGCACTGCGGATAGCAAAAACTAAAAGCGATCGCACTAACCAATTACGAGCAATTGATGGTTTAGTCACAGCTCACAGTGCTGTCAAACGCTATGAGCGTGCCTTGGACTTGCTAGAACAGCGCTTAGTACTCGCTAACGAATTACAAAGTCTACAGGAAGAATTAAAATCGTTTGAATCCTATGCTCAATTATACGAGCAAGTAGGTAATTACCTAGCTGCCCGCAATTTTTACGAAAGGGCGATTATCCTAGCGCGGACATTAGAAGACAGCAAGCGGGAAGTATTTCTGTTAGATAGGCTGACTAAAATCCAGAAACGTTGAGGTGATTAGTCACTAGTGCAAGAAGGCAGGAGGCAGAAGGTGAGACAGCGCGGTCTTGGGGGTTCTCCCCCAATCCCCACTTCGTGGGGACCCCGAGTCCCCCATGAGCGACTGCGAACCCGAAGGGCAGAAGGCAGAAGGAAGAAAAGCCTTTACAGTAGGCTTTTCAGATTTTTTCTATTGGATAGTTATTTCTGCCACGCTGTACTAGTCAATATTTATTCGGCTATTGGCTAATTCAAGAACAGTGAACCGTTTGGTTCAATTCTCATAGCACTTCTGCCTTGGGCTGCATCGGTGGCTTCGTTGAATGTAACTTCCAAGCTTCCTGCTTCTGATGAGGGTTGTGGAGTTACCATCAGTTGTCCGCCATCGTCTCGCTGGAATGTTACCGTTAGTGGCGCACTTAGACTTTGCAGGATCACATCTGACTTACCTTTTAGCGATCGCGGTGCCGTATCGCCAATTACTTGGTAAGTTACATTAGCCGCAGTTTTATTTACTAACTTGATATTAACCCTACCATTCGCAAGTGAGATCGTCGCGCTAGGAGCTTGTCGTTGTTCTGGTGCTGGTGGCACAGGAGATCCTTGACCTTGAGTTGGGGTCACAGATGGGGGAACCGGGCGTGGTGGTAACACACCTGGTGCTGGTGCTCCAGGAGGTATTTGCCCCTCAGATGGGGGAACTGAGCCTGGTTGTATCGTAGGCGCTGGTGCTCCGGGAGGTATTTGCCCTTCAGATGGAGGAACTGAGCCTGGTTGTACTGTACCTGGCGCAGGTACGGAGCTAGCCGGAATCAAGCCTTGTGCTTCCTGTTGCTGGGTGAAAGCATTAGGTGGGCATCCTTGAGGTACTATAACTCTACTATTATGTGGTTCTTCGTAGAAAATTCTTGGGCAGGGATTAACTTGGGCAATAAGTTGCTGTGCTTTAGCTGGTTGAGGAATCACTGGCAAAGTAATCAGTAATCCTCCGCTAATAGCGCTAAGGAACTCAACCGACTTACGGAATTTTTGATAACTTTTACTCATTTTTAGCTCCTGAAAAAATATCTAGATTTTGTTATAAATCAATACGCTTGGGTTAGTGATAATTGTAGGTTGGGTTGTAGCAAGATCCCGCCGGGTAAGAAGTGAAGCCCAAATGCTTTGATGATGTTGGGTTTCGTTCCTCAACCCAACCTACACAAATAGGACTTACGCAAAAATCGCCCAAAAGCTTAATTTATTAAACCGCCAAGACGCCAAGACGCCAAGAATTCGTAGAGTGTGCGTAAGTCCTAACAAATTCTCCTTTTTAGCCTTAACTGAACTATATTGTGTTATGAATGCGTTTTTGCCAAACTAAAAATAGCAGTTTATATAACTACTCAAGTAAAGAAGAAAGAATAGAAATATCAAACTGTTAGAAATCCAGTTGATGGCTAAATACTGCAACTGTTGTCATATAAATTAGTAGATAAATTTCCTTCTATGCATCTATCACAGGAAACAATTATTTAATTCAGAATTTAAAACTCAAGAGTTATTGGTAATGTGACGATAAATGTAGTGCCTTTGCCAAGTGTGCTTTCAACTTGAATTAGACCTTGGTGATGTTCGACAATAGCTTGAGCGATCGCTAATCCCAATCCTGAACCAGTAGTGCTTTCTGTAGCTGTATTCCCAGTCGTATGAGTCCGCGCCGGATCTACCCGATAAAAGCGGTTAAACAAGTGTGGTATCGCCTCTGCGGGAATTCCAATCCCAGTATCACTGACTTTAATTTGCAACTGGGCACTGGTATAGCGTAGTCCAGATACCCGATTTATTCCCTCGATACGCGCCAATTCTACATTCACCCGTCCACCAGCAGGAGTGTATCGTAAGGCGTTACCAATCAAATTTGTGAACAACCGCACCAGTTGGTTCCAGTTGCCCACAAATGTAAACCACTTGTCAAGTAATTTGGGGTTGGTTTCTAAAGCGGGAGGATCAACTAAGTTTAGCGAAAGGATGATTTTTTTTTCAGCGGCTAACAGTTGTTGTTCTTCCACCACTTCTATCAGCAAGGCGTCAAGCGGACAAGATGAAAAGGCATCTTTGGTAATACCACTATCCTGTCGTGCTAAAAACAGTAGGTCATTGACTAACTTACCCAAACGCTGTGTTAACCGTTCCACCACCTTTAACTGTTGCCGATAATGTAAAGCAGTAGTGGTTTCTGCCTCTGTTAACTCTAAGTCAGCGAGGGCGACTTGCACGTTAGTTTGAATTAAAGTAATGGGACTTCTGAGTTCGTGAGAAGCATCAGCGGTAAATTGTTTGAGACGTTGGTAAGACTCGCCGACGGGTTCCATTGCTTTACCCGAAAGAAACCAACCACTCGCACCTACGGAAAGCACCATTAACCCAGTACCGAGTGCCAAATCAAATATTAACTGACGACTGGGTTTAGTGACTTCAAACCAGGGATGACTAACACGCAGATATCCCAATACCTGTCGTCCGACTTCCACACGCTGTGTTACTTGTCGCAATAACAGTGCTGAATCCCCAGTGCTATTAGCGGTAGCGGGGCGTTGAGCCAGTGCAGAGTCAGAAGTCAGAAGTTTTCCTGCTCCTCTGCACCTCTCTTCCTTAACTGCGCGCACAGTCTCACCAGTGCGGTTGGCACGAATGGGAATATTTAGGGGTTCAGATAATGTTGACCAAAGTAATTCACCTGTTGGACTGAACCATTCTAGATCGATGTGATCATCTTCTACAGTGTCAGCATTATTGCGAAAACTTGCCTCTACATTAATACGGAATTTATCAACATCGGAATTAATTGACTCAATTACAAGCGATCGCTCGACTATTTCCACCACATGGTTAAGGGTATCGTCAATCCGCTCAACCAACGTACTGCGGACGTATAAATACACTCCACTGGCAAACAGTAGTAATAATACAGCAGTTACGGCAGTGTACCAAACAGCAAGACGGCGACGAGTCGCTTGAAACATATTTTTTTACTCCACTTTTTTCACTCAACATCGCTGTACTAAGACGTTGCACTGCAACGTCTCTACCAAAGGATTTGTTGCAATCATTAATTGAATCGGTATTATATGTTTTTAAATTCACGTTTTTTAACAAAAACTTATAGAAGAGACGGAGCGATCGCCATACCGCAATACACAACTAAGATCTCAGAGTTCCGCTCAAGCCCTATTTAATTTACTATGTTTGTATTCTCCAGTTAAATGGGCGACATCTGCCTGTCTTTAGGTCATCATGGCAAAATCCAAGAAGAGCGCGACCCCCATCAATCTGAGTGACCCACAATACTATATCAATCGAGAGTTAAGCTGGTTAGAGTTTAATGGCAGGGTTTTGCATGAAGCCTGCGACGATCGCACACCCCTTCTCGAACGCCTCAAATTTCTAGCAATCTTCAGTTCTAATTTAGATGAGTTCTTCATGGTGCGTGTTGCTGGGTTAAAGCAACAAGTAGAAGCAAAAGTCACTCAATTAACCCCAGATGGTCGCACGCCTCAACAACAGTTAGACGATATTGGGTCCACCCTTAGTCCCCAAATCACAAAGCAGCACCAACATTTTGAGCAAGTACTTCGACCGCTGTTAGCAAATCACGGAATCCATATCCTGAACTACATAGATTTGAATCAGAAACAGCGGACTCATCTGGAGGGCTACTTTGAGGAACAAGTCTTCCCAGTCTTGACTCCCCTTGCTGTTGACCCTAGCCATCCCTTTCCCTTTATTTCCAATCTCAGTCTGAATTTAGCAGTTCTAGTCAAAAACCCAGATACCGAAGAAGAATTCTTTGCCAGAGTTAAAGTCCCCAACGTTCTGCCACGATTTTTACCTATACCGACAGAGTTAGCAGATCAGCACAACGGACAACCTGTCCATTGGACTGGAGTACCCTTGGAACAGGCGATCGCCCATAATTTGGAATCCCTATTTCCAGGCATGAATATTCAAGAATATCATCCCTTCCGCATCACCCGTGACGCTGACTTGGTGCTAGAAGAAGATGAGGCAGATGACCTGTTGTTAGCGATAGAACAGGAATTGCGAAAACGGCGTATGGGTGGAAGTCCAGTTCGACTAGAAATTCAATCCCAAACTCCTGAACCAGTGCGATCGCGATTATTGCAAGATTTGGAATTAACAGAAAACGATGTTTACGAAGTAGACGGTCTTTTGGGATTGCGGGATTTGATGTACTTTATGGCATTGCCATTACCGGAACTCAAAGATCCACCACGACAATCTGTTGTACCAGTGCGCCTGCAAAGGCTGAGAGAACCAAGTTTAGACCCGGATGTTTTAGAAGTAGACGAAGGAAAAGACTTTTTTGCTGTAATTCGGGAAAAGGATTTGCTAGTACACCATCCCTATCAATCCTTTTCGGCAACAGTGGTACGCTTTATTACTCATGCTGCCCATGACCCAAATGTACTAGCAATCAAGATGACCCTTTACCGGACTTCCGGGGACTCGCCCATAGTCAACGCTTTAATTGCAGCTGCTGAAAACGGTAAGCAAGTGTCTGTACTAGTGGAATTAAAGGCGCGGTTTGATGAAGAGAATAATATTTACTGGGCAAGACGACTAGAAAGAGTCGGCGTTCATGTTGTCTATGGATTAGTGGGACTGAAAACTCATAGTAAAACTGTCTTGGTGGTGCGACGGGAAAAAGACCGAATGCGTCGCTATGTGCATATTGGTACTGGCAACTATAACCAGAAAACGGCAAGACTATATACAGACTTGGGATTGTTCAGTTGCCGTGAAGAATTGGGTGCTGACATCACAGATTTATTTAATTTCTTGACGGGCTATTCTCTGCAAAAGTCCTATCGAGAGTTACTAGTTGCACCTGTGAATATGCGCGATCGCTTTATAGCACTAATTCACCGCGAAATCGAAAATGTTAAAAATGGATTTACTGGACGCATTGTTGCCAAAATGAATGCCCTAGTCGATCCACAAATTATCACTACTTTATATGAAGCTTCCCGCGCTGGAGTGCAGATTGACTTAATTATCAGGGGCGTTTGCTGTTTACGCCCAGGACTCAAAGACATCAGTGAGAATATTCACATAATCAGCATTGTCGGTCGCTTTTTAGAACACTCTCGCATTTATTATTTCTACAACAACGGACAGGAAGAAATCTATATTGGCAGTGCCGACTGGATGCGCCGTAATCTGGATCGCCGTGTGGAAGTAATTACCCCAGTGAAAGACCCAGATATTGCCAAGGATTTGCAAGAAATCATGGGAATTATGCTAGCAGATAATCGCCAAGCTTGGGAGTTACAACCTGATGGTAGTTACATCCAACGGCGTCCCGGTGAGGATTGTCCAGAAGCTAATTCACAAAAAACTCTCATGAATATGGCATTACGTTCAACTGGCATAGCTTCAAACTAGATTGATTAAAAAATAAGTTGTTTCTACCTTGACAACTAACTCAACTTAAGTTTTTTTTAGAAAAATTTAATTTTTAAGAGTTATCTAAATTGATTTTTCATGGCTACAGACAACTTATTCAACCATAAGATAGAGTAAGTGCTGGCACTTGTTCCCATAAACTCTAAAGATTACCCTATGTAGTTTTTTCTTTCCCTGAAATGTTAATGTTGTCCTGTGAGCTTTCTACCTTGCGTGTTTTAGTAGTTGATGATCACGAATTGACTCGTTTAACCCTACAATTGGTTTTTTCTTGTCAGGAAAATATTCAAGTAGTAGGTTTAGCCAGTAATGGTGAAGAAGCTATAGAAATGGTCAAACGTTGCCACCCTGACGTGATTATTCTAGATTTACAGATGCCCGTTATGGATGGTTGGAGTGCGTCTGGTCATATTAAAGCTATATCGCCAAATACTCAAATCCTCGCTTACTCCTCGGTGGAAGACGCAAACATTCAGGACACAAAGGCAATGCCTAGCTTTGATAATTTTTGCAAAAAAGATGTATCTACAACTGAACTCATTGCTTTAGTTAGGCAGTTAGGTCAGCGTTCAGGAAATGGTTCAGTTGCAGGATAAATGATACAGCTATATTGCTTGGCTAACCTGAGCGTAGCTCAATTCTGGGGATTTAGGAATCATCATAAGGTTGTGGAGCGTCGGTACCGTAAGTTAACGGTTACACCGACGCAATTTTTTATCCTTGCGATCGCTTCCAGCGGGGCGTAGCCCATCGCCTAGTTGGACTTAATTGTTTTCTGTTTGCGGAATAGTGCGTTTAAATTCATCAATTAACTCGTCCAGTTCATCCAAAGCTTGATCTACGTCAATTTTCAATGTTCCGAGATTTGGCTGTTCCAGCAGCCTGAGCAGGTACTCGCGTTTACTTTGAACTACGGCAATTCGTTCTTTTAACGTCTGTATATCCATTATTTCCTTCCAATCTTTAAGTATCCTTAAGTCTAAAGTTAACTCAAAATCCGGCAATCTGGGCGCTGAACTTTCTAGTAGCTTGAGCCAATACTCTTCCCTAATTTGTTACTCATAGCCGATGATAATAAAACTCAGGTATTAAGAATTTATAGTAATCTAAGCTCATGCTACGCCAAATTTCTTTGGGAACACTCGGTTTAACCATCGGCAGCATATTAACCACCATTGGCTTTGTCGCCTACGCCGCTAATAATGCCACACTCAACCTTGTAGGATTTTTTTACGGAATTCCTCTATTATTGGGTGGGCTGGCGCTTAAAGCTAATGAACTCAAGCCCATACCCTTTAGTCAAACTACGACATCGGCAGTGTTAGAACTGCGGGAGCAGCAAGCAACTGTTACTCAAAATAAAATCCGCAAAGATATCACCCGATATTGCTATGGTCAAGATGCTCATCTAGATACGGCTCTCTCTTTTTTGGGGCTGAGTCCTACAGATGAGGAACGGCCTATAGTCACAGGGTTACGAGAAACGGAAGTTAATGGGTCTTATACCTTCATTTTAGAATTTTATTCGCCTCTAATACCAATTGATGCGTGGCAAAAAAAGCAGGAAAAAATGACTAGCTTTTTTGGGCCTGGGGTGGAGGTTGAAATAACACAGCCAGGTGAAAATAAAATTGAACTAGCGCTGATTACTACTCAAAAAGAGTTAATAAATAGTTAATAGTCAAAGGCTACGAATATCTATTGACTATTAACTCAAAAATTACTTTTCTAAGCGAACTGCATACCACTGTAGATATTGCCCAGGACCAATATCTAACTCGCAACTGGTGTCGAGTAGATATTGTGCTTGGGCTTCCACAACATTAAACCTCTGCAAATCTGGCGGTAAATCTTGAAATTTCAACTGTTGAAGACTTTTTTGGAGCTTTGCTAATAATTCTGATGCTGTCAGAAACTGTTCTGGTTGGTTTGTTTCTAGGACGACAAAAACATCCTGTTGATACATTAATGGGTCTGGCATTATAGGAAATTTGGTAAATGTAAAAAATTTTGATTTTCCAAAAATATTGTTATGTGTCAATTTTTAGTTGCTTTTGTGCATTCATACGCTCGTCGTATGTATTTCTCAGTAATAAATTATAAATCTTATCAACTAAGGATATTTTTTTAACTTAAATTCTTATATTAATAACCTTTTAGCTATTAAATTGACCTATCTAATTTAACAGAAACATGTATCTTTTACTAACCATAGTTAAGGATTTTTACTTAGCACATTAACTCAAGAATAAATTAAAAATAACGTTTTACCCTCAGTTTTATTTTAACCTTATGTAATTATCCCAAACTAAAACACTCACTGCTGAATCGGTTGATTGGGTTAAATTTAGTAATAGTAGTAGTATTTAGTCTCAACTATCTTTTTATAGTAGTCCAGTAATAATTTTACTCTAGATTATTTGGGTTTAAAACTATTGCATAACTAAATAATTAAGGATGGGATTTGAAGTTTTGAATAACCTTGTAATAGAATTGCAATTTTGCTTGACCACTGGGGAAAGATAAAACTAACCTTTCTACCATAACTATAGATGAATAAAAATATAAAAATTGCCTTTGCATCCTAAATATATTGTCTATGAAACATAGTTATCTGACCTGACTCGGCTCAAAAGAATCGAGCAGTTTATTGTCAGAAAAAAGTTGGTTGTGAAGCAAGACATACCTTTTGTGCAAGTTCTGACGTTGATGAGGGAGAAATTCCCCCCATGCGAGTACAGCACAGCTTTTTTTTAGGATAGCTCCGAAAGTCGCTAGTTTCACACATAACACATGTGTTGTTCACATTTCATCTGTCAAATTGCCCATCAAGTAGGACTCTGATAGCTGCAATAAAACTATGCTCACAGGCGATTTTGCTAGGGAAGCAAGGTTTTTCCAAGTTTTCCCCTACCCGATATTTCATTTTCTGTGGAGCGCAACTCATGTCAGGCATAAGCTCATTTTCCGTTTCTAAGCAACCTCCTGTGATTTTAGTGGCTGATGATGACAAGGCCATCCGACTACTGTTGCGTAAAGCTATGGAAAAAGAAGGCTATCGAGTAGTTGAGGTTGCTGATGGTAAGCAGTGTTTAGATGCCTACGAGACTGTTAAACCAGATATAGTTTTGCTGGATGCGATGATGCCGGAGATGGATGGCTTTACTTGCTGTAAGCAGTTGCTCCAGATTGCCAGAAATAATTTAATATCGGCACTGGCAACGTTTGATACTGACTCTGCCGTGGGTAGTACTGTAATCTCAAAGTTATGGGAGCGCACTCCCATCTTAATGATTACAAGTTTAAATGATGAAGAGTCTGTAGATCGTGCGTTTGAAGCAGGGGCAAGCGATTACATCACCAAGCCAATTCACTGGGCAGTATTGCGCCAGCGATTGCGACGACTGCTGCAACAAGCGCAAGTATACAAACAGTTAGAAGCGGCAAACCAAGCTTTGCAGCACCTAGCAAACGTAGATGGCTTAACTGGGTTGGCTAATCGTCGTCGCTTTGACGATTATCTCAATACTCAGTGGATTAATCTCGCACAGGAGAAATGTCCGCTGTCGCTGATTTTGTGTGATATAGACTTTTTTAAATTTTATAATGATAAATATGGACATCCTGCTGGGGATCTATGCTTACAAGAGGTAGGTGCTGTCTTAAGTAGTAAGGCACAGAAACACCAAGATTTACTAGCGCGTTATGGCGGCGAAGAATTTGCTGTGATTATGCCAAACACCCATGCAGAGGGCGCATTTCACGTTGCCGCAGCGATGCAAGCAGGAGTCAGAGGTTTGCAAATTGTTCATGACGCATCTGCCATTAGTCAGTATGTGACTTTGAGTATGGGGGTGGCAACAGTTATTCCCACTTGGGAATCCTCGCCTTCCGATTTGATTGTCGGTGCAGATAAAGCACTCTACCGAGCAAAAGCTGAGGGGCGCGATCGCATTATCTCAAGCTAAGGTGTGATTTGTCCCTTTGTTCTTGACTAAGAGGGATAAACTGGCAATGTGAAGTGGAACCATGCTCCACCATAAGGGGCAGTGTCTACCCAAATTTGACCATAGTGTGAGCGGATAATTCGTTGGCATAAACAAAGACCAATGCCGTAACCTTCTGTAGCTTCATCGCGTTGCAGACGAAAGTGATTTTCAAAAATGCGATCGCGGTTTTCCATAGGAATGCCAGGGCCCGTGTCGCCAATACTGAACTGAATTTTTTGGGTAGTACGGTGCAGTCCAGCAACGCTAATCTTCCCGCCTTCTGGTGTGTATTTAATGGCATTGTCCAAAAGATTGATTAGCACTTGTCTTATACGTTCTGGATCGGCATAGACACAAGGTAAGTCCTGGGGGATATCTGTATCTATATTTTGGGATTTGGCGGTGTAGCGATCGCGCAATTCCTCCACTACGTCCAGACAAAGTGTGCCTAACTCTACCTTTTGTGGTACTATGGGTAACTCAGTTTCGTTACCACGACCCACTTGCAAAAGGTCAGCAATCATTCGGTCAATAATCTTAGTTTGACTGCGGGCTTGTTTTAATAGATGCGCCGTCATGGCTGGCTTGAGGCGCACAAACTCACCTGTATCTTGATTGTAGTTAGATTGGAGAGTTTCGATAGCGATCGCGGCAGCAGTTAGAGGATTGCGGAGGTCGTGTGCTAGCATCGCGATCACGCGGTCTTTAAACTGTAGCTGCTCTTCGAGTTTATCTTTTTCCTGTTTCAAGCGAAAAATTTCGTCTGAGAGTTTTATCAGTTCGGCGGAAACAGCAACTGAGCGGATTGTAGATTTAGGTGATGTCACCCGAACATTTTCGTCTATACGTTCTTGTAAGTCTTCCTGCAATTTTAAGTAGGCATCTACAGCAGTTTGCCAACGAGGCCACCAGTTTTTTAATTGGGTAATTATATTACTCCCAGCTATAACCTGCCGGGGTTCCGGGTGGATTTTGATTAAAGCTGGCGTTGCTACCAATTTAAAGTGTTCAGCCAAGTAGGGTTGTTGCCCGACGTCAATGATTTGAAGTTCAAAACTATACTCAGCCTGCAATTCTTTTAAATAAGTGCGGATTCGCTGTACTTGTTGTCGAGACTTTGGGCGTCCATCGACAAACAGCAGCAGATGGAGTGGAGCCTCAGAATAGATAGGCTGATCCTGGGAAACTGGCATGTAATCGTGTTTCAGCACTGGTAACAACCCGGCGACGCTTTACGGAAAGCAAAATAGACTAACAGTTGTCGATGGTCGTTCTTTGTTTTCAATTTAATATCTATTTTAGATTTTTCATACTTTTATCCGATCTGCGTTTTTGACATCAATATCATCAATATATATTTATCCACCGCCAGAGCAGACTTTTCCATAAATGTCCCTCCCTTAACTAACTAGTTGAGTAAGTTACAAGCACAAACTTACTACTCTTGTTCTACCTCTAGCCAATAATTGCGAAAGCTGTCTCTTGTAATAGATCGGCTCTGTCTCGGCGGGTTGAGTTAGCCATAGTCAGAGAGTTACTCTTAGTTAATCGGAGCAACAATCAGACACTGTGCTTTCCGCACCCCTGCAACATCCCCATCCTGGAAAGCTAGCGACACTTTTCTCTACGTCGCAACACTTGACCGCTTTGCTTATGACTTCGATCCCCAACAACTGCAAATTCACGCTAAGTTCCTGGAATTGCCGAAAACTGGCATTTTCCGCGTATTGCCTTATTCAGCTTACCATCCTTCAGATGAATACTCTCCAGAATAGATTGCAAGCTAGCGTTAGAAAACGCGATCTATTTCCCTCCTTTAGTGAGGCTAAGGGGGGATTTACTTTTAGTTTATCACTTAAGATAGTTGGCGGTCACATCAAATTTGTGCATTCAGGGGTAGATGGCAGATGCTACAGCGTTCTTTGGCAAGTTCTCAATTAGTTGAAGATTTAGAGAACACTGCTTTAATCATCAAAATCATAAAACTCATGCCCAGCAAGTATTTTAAGTTTGTTTTGATAAAAATGTTAGTTCGCCAGAATTTTAGGGAACTCTATAAATAGCATGGGAATTATGAAGACCTAATAGCTGTAGAACAAAGACAATACGGTAGCTTTTGCTACCGTTTACTCATTTTTTTAGAGATTTAGCTTTAAAAAGAACCAAAGAAAGAATCGAAGGCACAAGACGCCCGAATCTTACCGCTTTCCAAAAGGAAAGGTAGGAAAAAGGAACCGAAAATTTTATCATTCATGCTTATAGTATTAGCTTTCAATGAACAGTCTGCGCTAGGGTAGGAATTGAAACTCAATTTGTGATTTCCTGTGCTTCCCTGTAAACGTCCAGCTGTCTTTCTGAGTTTAGCTGTTTTACTCACTTCGTTAACAGCCTGTGCTAACGGTCCAATTGCCAAAAACCTTGAGCAGTCTTTGGCAGCAGATCCGCAGCTGCAAGACAACCCAGTTGTTTTTGGGGAAGCTAAAGGTAACCAACCACAAGTACAGCAAAACGAATCAATAGTTCAGTTGCCGACTGATTTTCCCAAAGATATCCCTTTATATCCCAATGCCAAGCTACAGGAAGTTACACCTGGTAATGGCTCAGAAAACAGAATATCAACTCGCTGGCTGAGTTCTGATCCCAGCAATTTTATTGCCGACTTTTATCGCAGCCAATTTCAGACAAACAACTGGCAGATTTTACAACAGCCAACAGATGAAGCCAGCAGTACTTTTGAGGCACGTCGCAACGATTTGCTATTGAAAGTTTCTATTCAGCCGCAATCAGTCACTAACGCCACACCCAATCAACCTCAAACAGCGACTGAATTACGGATTGAGTACGTACCTAATAGTACGGCAACGGCACAGCCTACCTTAACTACAAATCCTAATAGTACGGCAACGGTACAGCCTACCCTAACTACAAATCCTAACGAAACTACTAACGCCCAAACTACTAACGACGTTCCCCAACCAGGAGATCCGCAGTTTATTGGCCCGGTGTCACCGACAAACTTGGCAGCACAGCCAGGTAATACATCTGTTAGCCAAACGACTCCTACAGCTTCTGGATCTCAAGAATTCAACGATTTGAACAAAGCACCGCAAGAATGGCGACAACACATCCAAGACTTAGCCGCATTAGGTGTTTTATCTATAGAATCACAGGCTACTAAGAGTAATACCGCTACAACTAACCAGTTTGAACCCGGTAAAATTGTTAGCCATCGAGAATACGCCCGTTGGTTAGTTGCAGCTAATAATGCTATGTATGCTAGCAATCCAGCTAAACAAATTCGCCTGGCATCGGAAAGCACTCAACCAGTTTTTAGTGATGTGCCGAAAACCGATCCTGATTTTCCAATAATTCAGGGATTAGCAGAAGCTGGGTTAATTCCCAGTCCTTTGTCTGGAGATTCTACAACAGTTTTGTTTCGTCCTGATGCACCCTTAACACGGGAGCAGTTGCTGCTGTGGAAATTACCTCTGGATACCCGCCAAGCTTTACCCTCTGCCAATTTAGATGCGGTCAAACAAACCTGGGGTTTCCAGGATGCGGGGAAAATTGACCCCAAGGCTTTAAGAGCAGTTTTAGCTGATTTTCAAAATGCCGAACAATCAAATATTCGGCGGGTGTTTGGCTACACGACGCTGTTTCAACCCAAAAAGCCAGTAACTCGCGCTGAAGCTGCTGCGGCTTTGTGGTACTTTGGCACTCAGGGTGAAGGTGTATCGGCTGCTGAGGCTTTGAAGTTAAAGCGATCGCAAACCTAAGTCTGTTACGTAATTAGCAGTAAGTGAGTCAAAATATTTATATTCATTTTTCAAATCAATACATTGATGTGGGATTACAATTGCTTATTTGAAATTATTGCAGAATTGGTAATGCACCATTCTCCAAGTGGTGCAGAAGGCGAAATTAACCAGTTGTTGTTACAGCGATTTACAGATCTGGGTGTAGAAGTTTGGTGCGATCGCGCTGATAATATCATTGCAAAAATTCCTGGGAAAAATCCAGATAGAGCGATCGCGATCACAGCCCATAAAGACGAAATTGGCGCAATTGTCAAAACTCTTGGCGATGAAGGTAAAGTCGAAGTTAGGAAGCTCGGTGGCTCTTTTCCTTGGGTTTATGGTGAAGGGGTTGTGGATTTACTGGGAGACAACGAAACTATTAGTGGCATTCTCAGCTTTGGTTCACGCCACGTTTCCCACGAATCTCCCCAAAAAGTCTACCAAGAAGATACTGCACTTAAATGGGAAAATGCCTGGATTGAAACGAAATGCACTACCGCTGAACTAGAAGCATCTGGGATTCGACCTGGAACGAGAATGGTGGTTGGTAAGCATCGCAAGCTGCCAATTAGACTAAAAGACCCGCTAGTTACACGCTGGATAACAAAGCCTCTGTTGCGATTCTGCTTGGCTTGACTCAAAATCTGAAACAGCCAGTTGTTGATGTTTATTTGGTGGCGTCAGCAAAAGAAGAAGTGGGAGCAATTGGGGCAATGTTTTTTACTCAAAACCAGCGTTTAGATGCCTTGATTGCTTTAGAAGTTTGTCCGCTATCGACGGAATACCCAATTGAGGACGGGAAAAATCCTGTACTACTTTATCAGGACGCTTATGGTATCTACGATGAGACTTGGAATGGACAACTACGCCATTGTGCCAAACATCTAGATATGGTAGTGCAGTTGGCAACTCTGAGTCAGTTTGGTAGCGATGCTTCGATTGCTATGAAGTTTGGTCATGTTGCTCGTGCTGCTTGTTTGGCATTTCCTACACAAAATACACATGGTTATGAAATTGCCCATTTAGGCGCGATCGCTAATTGTATTGATTTGTTAAAAGCCTTTTGCGAAACTGAGTTTGAGTTATAATTACAGGCTTTGACTCGAAGGAGCAGAAGTGCTTTAATCGTGGTCATTAAGCAAATACCCTCGTATTTGTTCAGATGCCAAAGTAAAAGCTGTTTTTTCTGCATCTGTTTTGGCTCCCCAGAATATTGCTTGCTTTCCTTTCACTCCTTCTATGGGACGGCTAAACTTTATGGCATTAGCCAGACGGTAAACGTAATTTTCTGGAGAACCAACACAACTGGTGATTTTTACCGCCCCAATTATTGCACCGCGCTTGACTGTTGTCGGGTCGGTGCCATAATCAGCAAAATAATCATCACTTTGTTTTGACTGAGAAGCGTGTATTAGCACCCATCCTCTACGAGTTGTCGGTTGTGATCGGTATTCGGCTTCCTTAACGCCTAAGCAGATAGCGTAGGCATGAGGCGCATGGATGCTGATAGCTTTTAGCTTTGGCGGATAGTTTATTTCGACATTCATAAGCTGTAAAAACCATGAAAAATGATGCGCTACCAATATAGGCGCGTTTTTAACGGTTTTTGCAAGCATTTTGCTAAATACTTGATTTATGTCAAACTTTACTATTGAGCAATACTTTCATCAAAGCCGATGATGGGATTTGAACCCACGGCCTGCTGATTACGAATCAGCTGCTCTACCACTGAGCCACATCGGCGTACACAATCTAATAGTATAGCATGATTCACTGATGGTAGAACCAAATCCTAAAAATCGCCTGAACCCTGAACAATATGCCCGCCTCAAAACCGAAATGGCAGCCCCTTATCGCGGATTGCGGCAATTTTTCTACATCGCTTTCGGTGCTTCTGGCTTCATTGGTGCATTTATCTTTTTTTTCCGACTGCTTGCCGGACGGGATGTTGAGAGTGCGATTCCTAACTTGGCACTCCAGGTAGGAATAGTTGCCCTGATGATATTCCTTTGGCGCTGGGATCAGCATCGGCAACGACGCCCCTAGACGGGTGATAATATCAACTTCTTAATAGAGAAATTTGCTTTAGCTAATAACACTTTTTCTTGATATATCTTCAATATTATTAATATTTTTATAAAATTTGAAATATAAACAGAGAAAAAATAAAAAAAATATTAGGAAATCTTAAAAGTCAAAAATTTCTGAAAAGCTGGGAATTGTTCAAACGGGGTCAGCTTTATTTAAAGACCCAAAATGAAAAAAAATTCACAATGTTTAAAGCGCCAGACTAACAAGTTGTCAGTCTTGGCGCTTTAAATTTGCTAACTAGGGGTTTACTGAACTGTTACCAAATAAGATGAAGGAATTGGTTGGGCACGTCCGGCACTGACAAGTGCCTGGTAAACAAAGGCAGCAACTTCTGCTCTAGTCGCCTGGCGATTAGGATTGAGTTGCTTAGCTGTGGGATAGTTGATCACTAGTTGCCGTGCAGTTGCAGCAGCAACCGGAGCGATCGCATAACTAGGAATCTGAGCAGCATCGGTGTAAAAGGTAAGGACATTCCGATTGTTGGCAGTTAAGCCCAAACCATTAGCTAAAGAGACTAACGCCTGCACTCTAGGGATTTGCTGTTGGGGTTTAAAACTCCCATCGGGATAACCAGAAACAAATTGACTTTGGTAAGCAGATTTGATAGCAGCGTAAGCCCAAAAATTGCTTTTTACATCTTTAAAATCAATGCCTGCGCGTTTGGCAGGTGGTTTCAGGGCTTTGGTGATAATAGTGGCGAATTGGGCGCGAGTCACAGGTTCATTGGGTTTAAAAGTGCCATCAGGAAAGCCAGCAATAATATTTTGGGAGGCTAAAGCTTCGATGTAAGCTTTTGCCCAATAAGTTGCGGGCACATCCTTGAAGGCAACAGGTTGACCTGGGACAGTTGCGGCAACAAATTCCACTGAACCCAAAATCCGTTTTTGATCAATATCGTTGCCAATAGCCAAAATCTGATTAGTTTTGGTGGCGTTGTTCAGGTCATAACGACCGTTATTGCGGATGAGATTGCCACCAGGATTTTCGTTAGTGCCGAGGTCAGGTAAAGCATTGACAGTCGCTACAACGCCATCCCGCTTATTGTTCTGAATGACATTCTTACGCAGTACAGGTTTAGCTGTCTCCGAGATAAAAAGACCGTCTTGATTTTGGACGATTTGGTTTTCTACAATCAGGGGTGTGGAAGTGCCACCAATCGCTAAACCAAAACCTGTATCCTGAAATACATTATTCCGAATCTCTCCTTGGGCAGCCCTAGCAATTGAAATCCCGTTGCCTTTGTTTTGCACAAAGAGGTTATTTTCAATTTTGGGATTACCTGTGCCCGTTACAAAAACACCCTCTCTTACACTGTTAGTAAAAGTACTGTTTTGGATAATGGGATTAGTTGATTCTACCCAAACACCAGTGCCGCGCTGATTCGGGTTGGTGACACTGACACCTGAGATAGTAGTATTTTGGTCGGCAAGAATTGTCACATCCTGTCTAGCAAAGGTGCGACTAGTGTAGAAACCCCCACCTGTAATCAATATCGCCTGACCTTTGGTGGACTCATCACCCCGCAGTGTCACACCTGGTTTAAGCAAAAGTGGGAAGGTTTCCCCACTTTCCTTGTTATAGTTCCCAGCGGCGAGTTGAATGGTTGTACCTGGTTGAACTTGACCGAGGGCGAAAGTGATGGTTTTATAAGCTGCTGCTTCCGTTGCACCAGCACCAGTAGTATCTGCACCAGTAGTTGGGTTAACGTAAATAACTGTTGCAGTTGCCGGAGCTTGCGCCCTCAGAGTAGGAGCAATACCATCTTGGTGAGTAGCACCAGCATTTACCTCACCAGGCAGTAGCATAGAACCACTGGAAACAACTAACAAAGCAGTTAGTCCGGCTCCCATGCGGAAAGGAGATTTGAGGTAAGTGCTAGAAAGAAGGCGAAAATTTTTCGCTGGAGAAATGTGAAAACCCCGATATTTCATTTTTAAAGTCTGTGGTGTGCTGAATTAAGGTACGTTGAACAAGGTTGAAGGTAGCAGCTATGTAGCTGTAAAACCCATGCAAAACTATACCGGATGATTAGCACTAATTCCGCTAAAATCCTTAGATAAATCACAGAACTTATACTGTTGAGTTAAGAAAATTTTACTAGGAACATTTTGAGGATGACGAGTCGCGCTCAGTTTACACCTGTTAGGCAACGTAAGAGCCAAATCAAAACCATACCGTGAATCGCTCTAACCGTTATACCAAGAGCATTAGACGCACAACAGCTGTTACACCACCGTGTGTCGGCTTCCTCTGCTCAGAGTTGCGATAGCGGTTTTTCCTAGAGAAAATACCTAAAGCCAGATGCCGCAACTAATTCTGCTGAAATATCATCTAGGAAAAACAAACCTTTCGGAAATCAAAGGAAATGCGTTGTCAATTTTCGGTGCTGCGTCAAGCCTTAGTTTTATTAGTTACTACCTGTATTCTAATTTTCAGCACTCCTGCCTTTGCTGCTGAACGAGTAGTGCTAAATTACGGTATATTTCGTGAATCACTTTCAGTAGAGGAGCTATCCACGTTTGCTCAAACAGGCAAACTTTCAACTTCGTTAAGAGTTAATTTGGCTTTGGCGCGACAGAACCCCAAAGCAATTCGTCAATATTTAACGGAACCAGTGAAGGTAAACCCTGTGTTTTTAGATAAAGTACTAAATAGCCCGGTTGGTAACGTTATTTTGGATCAAATTAGTCAAGTTATTCATACACCGTCTCGCAGAGCAGACCGACAGGCTATGCGCGCTGCTTTGATTCTTTCTGCAAGTCAAGATGGGCAGGTGTCATTAATCGAAATTATTAAAAATTATCCCACAGAGGAAGTGGAAGTTGATGGCGATCGCTTGAAGAGTGCCTATCGTCAACTCCGCCGCTTGCAAGGAAGCCTACAAGATTTACTTGGTATTTAGTAAGCTAAAGTTTCTAAAGTTTCTCTTAAATACCGCTGTACCTGCTGTTCAAGGCGAAGCCCTTGTAATTGAGCATCACGTTCTAGCTGCCAACGCTGAAAACCGGAACTTGCAGAGATCGCGTATTTGAGACTATACCAAATTTTAGTATCAGGAGAAAGTTGGCGATCGCTAGAAGCTGGAATTTGAGCCATAGTTCCTCATTCCTTAGTTTTAACTTCCAGATTCAAATGGGGCAAGATTCGATTAACCCGTACCCCTAGAATTGTGAAATCCTGCTTAATCTTTTCTAAAGATAATGGTTCTGTGGCTGCAAATTCTGTGTCATTAGTCACTAAAACTCGCGCTACACTCACAGGAATTTGTAAAAATAGATTGCTTGCTAAAAAAGCTAAACCAGCAAGCAGTAGCCCTAGGCTGCGCCACTGCGGTAAAAATTTAGCTACGTTGGCTACCATTGGGGCAACTTGGTACAGATACCACAGCACCCAAACTAATAATACTGCTGTCACTAAGGACAGCATTCGATTTAACTTTGTATTAATTAAACAGAGAATTTTTCGCTGCCGTTCGGTCAGATTTTCTGGTTTTAGCGCTATTCCCAAAATAGCAAATATGTAAAAAGGGCGGTGCAACTGCATCCACAGCAGAGGAACAATACCAATGGCAGCGACTATAAACAGCTCCATCCACATTGGCAACAGTGGCTCACCCACGGACAGAAATAATAAGCACAGGACTAAAAAAATAGGCAGCGTTGCTAATCCAGCAACGTGAATCCACAAGATTGGTTCAGAGCGAAATGAGGGCATAGCGTATAACAGTTGTGAGTTCCTGAACTTTTCAGCGGCGGCTTCCGCAAGTCAGAGTTCTCTTTGAGTGCTGAGTTTTGAGTTTTAATTTTTAAGGTTGGAGTCTTAAGTGTTGAACTAAAAACTGTCTTAAACTCAAAACTCAATCCTCGGCACTCACTACTCAACACTACTTCGTTAATGTGAGAGTGCGACGCTTAGTTACCATCTGGTAGGCTTCGATGATGTCACCTTCAACCCAATCATTGAACTTATCAACACCGATACCGCATTCATAACCAGCGTTGACCTCACGGGCATCCTCTTTCATCCGTTTTAGGGAGTCTAGGACGCCTTCATAGATCACTTTACCGCCGCGACGCACCCGCAGTTTGCAGTTGCGAACCAGCTTGCCAGATTGAACGTAGCAACCAGCAACCGCACCACGACCGACTGGGAAGACGGCACGTACTTCGGTTTGACCCAAAGGTTCTTCCACCAACTCTGGTTCCAGAAGACCTTCCAAGGCTCCTTGGATATCTTCCAAGAGTTTATAGATAATGTTGTATTCCCGGACATCCACACCAGCCTCATCGGCGGCTTGTCTTGCTCCACTGGCAAGGGTGGTGTTGAAGCCAATAATCACGGCGTTACTGGCAGCTGCTAAGTCGATATCTGTCTCGGTGATTTCCCCAGCAGTAGCTAACAGCATGCGGATTTGAACTTCGTTTTGTGGGATTTGCTTGAGCGCTCCCACAATGGCTTCCACGGAACCTTGCACATCTCCCTTTAAGATCAAGTTGAGTTCCTTTAACTCGCCTTCTTGTGCTTGAGCAGAGAGGGTTGTGAGGGTTACACGTCCCTGCAAGAGGCGGGATTGGCGTTGTTTGTCGGCTCTGTCAGATGCGAGAGATCGCGCTTCTTTTTCGTTCTCGAAGACTTCAAACTCATCGCCTGCTGCTGGTACTTCACTTAAGCCTAATACTTCAACAGCGAAGGAAGGAGAAGCGACATCGACTCTTGCGCCTCTGTCATTCACCATCGCCCGCACCTTACCAAAGGCGGAGCCGGCTACTAGCATATCTCCTACATGCAAGGTGCCATTTTGAATCAAGAGGGTAGCAACTGCTCCCTTGGCTTTATCCAGATGGGCTTCAATAACCGTTCCTTTAGCGGAGCGGTCTGGGTTCGCATTGAGTTCTTCTACCTCTGCTACGAGTAGAATCATCTCTAAAAGCGTATCTAGGTTTTCACCTCGGATAGCACTCACAGGAACCATGATCGTCTCACCGCCCCAGTCTTCTGCGGTCAAACCATACTGGGTGAGTTCTTGTTTCACCCGCTCTGGCTGCGCCCCTTCTTTGTCGATTTTGTTGATTGCGACAATAATTGGCACTCCAGCAGCTTGAGCGTGGCTAACTGCTTCAACAGTTTGAGGACGGACGCCATCATCAGCAGCCACTACCAAAATGGCAATATCTGTTACCCGCGCTCCTCGCGCCCGCATAGCTGTAAAGGCTTCGTGACCGGGGGTATCCAGGAAGACAACCTGCTGCATTTTGCCCTCATGTTCCACATCGACATGATATGCACCGATGTGTTGAGTAATACCGCCTGCTTCGCCAGCAGCTACTTTAGTTTTGCGAATCGAGTCAAGCAGAGTTGTTTTACCGTGGTCTACGTGACCCATAATCGTCACTACTGGTGGACGGCGGTGGAGATAATCTAGGTCTTCCGCACCGACCATTTCCGTGACTTTCCGGGCTTCTGCCTCGGGTTCGGCGGTTTCGACTTCTATTTCTAGTTCTTTTCCTACCAGAGTAATTGTCGGAATATCCAGATTTTGGGTGATACTTACCGCCATGCCTTTGAGGAACAGGATTTTCACAATCTCTGTATCGGCAACGGCCATAACATCAGCTAGTTCTTGTACAGTCAGCGGGCCTGTTACCACCACTTTTTCCGGACGATCACGCTTGACCTCGGCTTCTTGGTGGCGACGGTTTTGATCGCGGCTGTAACTAGATTTTCTACTACCCCTAGCAGTTGGAATGCTAACAACCGCTGCGGCAATTGGCTGTGCTGGTCGGGCAGCCTTGGGTTTGGGAGGACGGGCGATGGAAAGGCTGACTTGGACAGTAGCTGGTATTTCCAGTCCATCTTCATCTAGCAAATCTTCTTCAAATTCATCATCAAGTATTGGCTTGATGCGCTTGCCTTTGACGCCAGCCTTTGCCTTCTCTTTGACTTCGTCAATGATTTCCTCTTCCACCCACTTTTTCCCACCTTTTGTGGGACGAGGCGGAGTCGGACGTTTCAAATCGAGAAGATCGGGTGCAACTCGATCCTCACCCAATCCTTCAGATTTTGCTGCTACTCCTGACATTTGTCTTGGTGGAGTAGCGATGGGCATTGCTGCTACAGCTTCACCTGGACGTGCAGGTCTTGGTCGTTGCCCCTCTCCTAGTGGTGTTGGTGCAGATGGTCTATTTACCCTATGCTCCGGTTTTACAGGTGGCGGAGTGGGACGAGCTTGTTTTTGCGGTGCAGCTTGTGGGGTTTGGTCAGTTGTCAGCCTAGCGACTTTTGGCTTGACTTGATCGCGATCATCGTCAACGCGCTGTAGGCGTTCGCGTTTGAGGACTGGTTTGTCTGCTTGAGATAGCTGCTCAACCGCCTGCGGTTCTTCCGCCAAAGGTCTTGCCGGTGGGGAAACTAGTTGCGGTTTTTGGGGTTTTTCCGGTTTTGTTCTGGTTGGAACTGTTTTTCCCGGTTTTTCCGCTGCTATTTTTTCCGATGCCTGATCTGTATTATTAGGCGTTTGATCCGCGTCTGTGACAATAGGTTCTTGTGCGGTTTCAAGCTGATTCCGGGGTACAGGTCGAGTTGGTGCCGTCGGCTGCATGGGTGAGACAGGTGTAGCGAAGGGCCGTGGAGGTGAAGGAGGATTAGCTTCAGACAAGGCAGCTTGGGTATTGGTAGCGACTGACGCCTCTGGGGCGTTGGAGGTAGGATTTCTCAATATTTTGGGCTTACGAATTTCCAAAATTTGTTGTTTGTGAGGTGGAGCAGGTCGGTTACGTCCGCCATTTTGTGGCGAGTTTGGTTTATGACTGGTTATACCTAATTCTTTTTTGGGTGACCCATTCGTAACCGCAAGTTTTTCCGCAGCCGAACGAATATGTTCTGCCTCCGATTCTGAAATCGTGCTGCTATGGCTTTTGACCGCAATGTTGAGCTGGTCGCAAATTGCTAGTAGCTCTTTGTTATCCAAATTCAATTCCTTTGATAATTCGTAGATTCTAACTTTGCCGTTGTTCATCCACTCTTCCCCTTTAATTTACAGTTTTAGCGGATGGCTGCCTGGTTTGCGACATCTCCATCCTTTGATTACTGTTTTTTGGTTGCCGTTCAGATTTTGTCGGTGCCTCCAATCAGGAAAGAGAGATGTTTCGGTTTAACGCTGGCATTCCCACCAGGAGCGATGGTTGACGCCGAATTGCGCCTGAGCGCTACCAGGTTGCCATTCTGTAGTTTCTTGTTTTGCTTTTTCTGAGTCTTCCACAACACAATTGAGTAAATCTTGTTGGGAGTGTTGTTTCGCCCTCTTTTTATTGGAGAGATGCTTACCAACTACACCCATTTACTATTTTGGCACTAACCCTACCAATTGCAGAGGGCGTGATCAAAGCACGATTAGTTCGGCTTTCGGCACAATTCCTCTCTTGGATTACCGCCACAAAGTTGTTCCAACTAAATTTTATTTTGGGTATTGCTTTGGGCTAGACGTTGCCACAATGTTTGATACAGTGTTTCTGGCACTGATGCATGTAGCGATCGCCCTAGTCGATTTTTTTTTTGAGCCGCTTGTAGGCAGCTCGTTTGCGGACAAATATAGGCAGAACGCCCCATGCCCATATCCAATTGTACCTTCCCTGATGGAAAGACGTTGACAATCCGCCAAAACTCATCTTTTAAGCCTACTTTGCGGCAACTAATACAGCGCCGATAATTTGGTTTCATCGGTTCTCTGCTACCTCAGGTCAGCAGTTTAGTTGTAAAAAAGTCAAAAAAGTTTTTACTACCAATTCTTACTTAATACCAAGTTGCTTTGCCAAAAGTAATCATGAAAACTGAGACCAAAGTCAACAATACCAAAACTCCACGAAATTAATAAATTACTCCTCATCCTTAGTGTCAAAAGTGTCATCCTCTAATTCTAGTTCTTCTTGATTTTCATCCTCTAGTTCCTCATAATCAAGATCATCATCATATTCTTCCTCCTCTTGTTGATATTTGGCTCGTGCGGCTGCAAACTTAGTATCCTCTGCTGCATAGTCATACTTGGCTTTGTCTTTGATGTCAATTTTCCAACCAGTCAAGCGGGCAGCCAAACGGACATTCTGTCCTTCTTTGCCAATAGCTAAACTCAGTTGATCTTCAGCTACTAGTACGTGAGTTTGCCGAGTTTCCGGGTCCATGAGACGCACTTCATCCACCCGTGCTGGACTCAAGGCATTGGCAATGTATGTTGCTGGGTCTGGAGACCAGCGAATCACATCTATTTTTTCACCGCGTAATTCGTTGACTACGACTTGGATCCGTGATCCCCTGGCTCCAATACAAGCACCAACTGGATCTACATCACGATCAAGGGTGTCAACTGCAATTTTAGTACGGGGACCTACGTAACGCGAGGGGGGATTGGCTTCCCGCGCTACGGCAACAATCCGCACCACCTCATCCTCGATTTCTGGCACTTCGTTGGCGAAGAGATAAACTACCAAACCAGCATCAGCGCGAGACACGAGCAACTGCGGCCCTCTTTGCTGACCTTGGGAAACTTTTTTGAGATAAACTTTAAATGTGGCATTCGCCCGATAATTATCGTTGGGCAATTGTTCCCGCTTCGGTAATTCGGCTTCTACCTCTGGCTGACCAAAGTTACTGGTAACTGCTAGAATCACCGATTGTCTCTCAAACCGGAGAACTCTCGCTTGCAGTACAGTTCCTTCTAAGTCTTGGAACTCTTCTTGAACCATCTGGCGTTGTTGATCCCGGAGTTTTTGCGCCAGTACTTGCTTGGTTTGCATTGCTGCCATGCGACCAAATTCTCCTTGATCTGGCGTCACATCCAGCACCACAGAGTCCCCTAACTGCGCTTCGGGAGCCACTAGTTGAACTTCATCTAGGGAAATCTGATGATCTGAGTTGCTGACTTCTTCAACAATGGTTTTGGTGGAGAGAACGCGAAATCCTTCTCCTTCAATATCAAGTTCTACTTCAAAATTATCAAAATACTCTTCTTCAAACTGTTTGCGCTCTAAATTTTGGGCACGACGATAACGTTCGTAGCCCTTGAGCAGTGCTTCTCTAATAGCTGATTGAACTGCAAGACGGGGTAAATTCCGTTCGCGACTTATACTTTCAATTAATTCTTTTAATCCAGGTAAACTAACCATTGACATAAGCAATCTCCTTTAAAAATCAGGGACTGGGGAACTCGGTACCCCTTTGGGGATTAGGGGAGAAGGGGCAATCGGGACTAGAAACTGAGGAATAAAAACTACGCATTAGAGCCAGGGATTAGAGAATAGCTTTACACTAGCCTCTAACCTTTAGCCTCTAACCTCTAGTATCTAACCTCTAGCCTCTAACCTCTGGCTCCTAGTCACTCGTTTATCGGTGCTCATCTATCTGCACCCTAGTGATTAGGGAGCGGGGAATTTCGACTACACGACCTTTTTGGTTTAAGTAAACCGCTGTCTCATCCCGGCGAATTAACTGACCAGTCCACTCTTGCTGTCCATCGTAGGGTGGGGAAGTGGAGATGAGTAGAGGAAATCCTTTAAAGGAAATAAACTCCCTATCAGTGACCAGTTGCCGCGAAATACCAGGACTGGAAACTTCTAATACATAAGCATCTGGGACGATTTCCGCCGCATCTAAGGAGGCCTCTAAAGCACGACTCATCCGCTCACAATCATCCAACCCAGTGTCTTGCTGAGGATTGCGGATGTCTACGCGCAACACTGGCGGACGCTGGTTAGTGTGAAAAACTACACTAACAACTTCTAATCCCAGTTCTTCTGCCACTGGTGTTGCCAAATCAATAATTTGTGGGACTAAGGGATGAGCCATGCGAGAATTCAATAAAAAAAGTGGGCATCGACCCACTTCCTGCGATAGGAATATCTTTCAAGAAGTTTTGTGACGAACCATCATGGTTCGCCCCTAATTTGAGTTTAGCGCATTTCTTTGATAGTCAAGGGTCATTTAGTTAAGGGTCACATTTAGTCAAGGTAGAGACGCGATTAATCGCGTCTGTACAAGAGTCAAAGGTCAAGGGTTATCAATTCTCCCCCTGCTTCCCCTGCTCAAGAATTGCTCTCTCATCTCCCTATTTATCTTTCTCTCGTTTTTGGTAGAGCAGTGCCTTTATCTACCAGTACTGGAACTGATGTTTGTGTTCGTAGATGCCTAGTTTGTTCGATAATTTGATCTATATCTTCTTGGGATAAACGCTGGACGTAGTTGAGCTTAACTTCCTCTAAGAAGTCAAAAAGTAAGCTCTGAAGTTCTGAGAGTACTTGTTTTTTCTGCACTTCAGATCCCAGAGCTTCGCTAAAGCTTTGCACCAATTGACTGGAGAGTTTTGCACCAACAGGATCTTTGACAGCGTTAACCAGAGTGTTATACAAGTTAGTTGTAATTTGGGTTGCCAGTTGTTCGCTTAACTGGGTTTGTGCCTGTTCGATGCCAGGGAAGTTTTGCAGGTTGCGGTAAATGGGGACTTGATGGAAAACAGTTTCGATATTGTGGCGCAAAATTGCAATTATCTCTGGTTGAATTTTTGGGAGCACTTGATAGACAATTGTTTGCACTAAAAGACCCGCGATCGCTTCCACTTCATTAATATTATTAATATCTATGTAGGGGCGCAGGTTTTCTTGTTGCAATAGCCAGCGTGTTAAATCACCCCGCTGAATTGAACCTTGGATCTGGTTAATTACCCGCACCACAACAATTTCTGTGAGTTCTTCGGCAAAATTGGCGACAATCCCCTGATTAATTTGTCGTCGCACCGGATGGAGATTCAATAATCGGGCTTGATCGAGGCGAATTAATACAGGTATGATTCGCAACCACCGCCAAAACGGGATCAGCAAAAACAGGTCGTACCAACGCCACAATACTGCTTCTAACCAGCTTAAACCGGGATGTTGGCGTCTAATATAAAAGGTTCGCCCTAGCAATTCGACGCCAAATAAAATTACAAACGGTAAGTCAATAATCCAGAAATCGTCAATAGATTCGCCATTTTCCCCAATTTGACGATAGTAGTTAGTGGCGAATAAGGGACGGATTCTCTGGTTGAAAAAATTAATTTCTCGTTTCCAACCATTTTGGGATAAGTATGGCTGACTCCAAAAAGTGGCAAAGGCTTGTCTTGCAGATTTTTGAGCGGTGCGATCGCGCATCCGATTTTTGATCTTTTCCAGAGTACCGCTCTTACCCACTCCTGCAAATGGATTGCTATCAATTATCTCGCTACTAAGGCGACTTATTTCATCTAGTTTGGTTTTTACCTGAAGCGACTGTAGTCCTGTCTGGTTTACCTGTTCTTCTAGAGCAGCTACCGTTTCCAGATAGTTTTTCGTATCTCGATGGGGTTCAATACCTTTTATTGGATCATAAATCTGGGTAATTTGGGGAAGTCTTCGCAAGTAAAAATCCCGCCCTGGTACGTAACTTAAATCAAACAAAACTAAACTTAAGTTTACTGTGGCAGTAATCGCCATCAATCTTTCAAACCAAAGGTTCTGCCGCTTAGGTGATTTTATCTCTTTCATTTTTAGTTTTAGATTATACAAATTTTGAATATTTTAGATACTACCCTGAGTTATTTATTTTCAGGTCTTTTCAGACTAAATAGTACGGCTAATTTAAAATGTCTCTTTTGATAGATGACAAAAATTATTTTTCTTAAAATTTTGTTTTATTTAGAAAATAACTAGCAAATTAATCAAAATTCATTAAAAATAGAGAAAAAAGATGTTAGAGAAACTTAAGATGCACCTGTTGACCTCTATATCCTGCTGATTTCATCCAAAGGAGTTTTAAGTATGTGGTGTGGGTTTGGAAAATCAAGCGTGACTATTGCTACGACCTGCTTGATAACTGCTAGCTTGGTAATTTCGGACACAAATTTTGCCGTTGCTCAGCGTAGTTATACGCCAGAGCAATTCCGTAACGTATTGCGGGGATTAGGCTATAACGTCAAAGTGACAAATACGCCTTTGACAGATCAAGAAACTAAAAAGGCAATTAGCGAATTTCAGAAGGGTTATAAGCTACCTGTTGATGGCATAGCAGGACCAAGAACCCAAAGTTATGCCGCTAACATCATGCAAATTCTGCAAGCAAACTTGAATGCAGTAGTTAAGCCCAATCCTCCCCTTGGGCGCGATCGCTTTTATAGTCCACGGACGGAAGAGGTGGTGAAGGAATTTCAGAAAAAATACCAGTTAGAAGAAACCGGAATTGCTAATTTAGCACTCCGTCAAAAGGTCAATGAAGAAGCTAAGAAAGCCTTCAGCCAACCGACAGCTACACCAAGAGCTACACCAACAGCTACACCAAGAGCTACACCAACAGCTACACCGACAGTTACACCAACGGCTACACCGACAGCTACACCAAGAGCTACACCAACGGCTACACCGACAGCTACACCAACAGTTACACCGACAGTTACACCGACGGCTACACCAACAGCTACACCAACAGCTACACCGACAGCTACACCAACAGCTACACCAACGACTACACCAACGACTACACCCTAAGAATTACTACCTTGAGGCTTCAAATCCTCTAACTTGGTTCTTCTAAGGGTCTGCCTTTAGGTGTGGGTAAAATTGGACGGCGGTCATCGTAAGGCATAGGAATATACTGGACGGTGGGTCGCCCTCCTTGTGGTTGTGGGTATAAATCCATGAGATCATAAATAGAACGGGGCAGTCCGACGGTTACGGGCAGCCCCATTTCTGTTGCTTCTTCAACAGTAATGGGATAGTCGTGGGTGACACGCCCAGTTGTTAAGGCTTCGATAATTGACTCGATGTTTTCTGGCAGAACTTTCTGTTTAGGTATACTATCTTTGAGCAAAGTTCGCACAAACCGCTGTACCTGCTGAATGGCTTTGCGTGAGAGGTCTGCCATAATCAGGGTTTGGTCGTCAACTTCACCGATAGGTTTATCTTCAACCACTTTCAAGATACTGGCTGCTGGGTAGTTACCCAGTTGGGGATCAACTGGCCCCAAGACAGCGTTAGCATCCATAATAATTTCATCAGAGGCGAGGGCAAGCATTGTACCGCCACTCATGGCATAGTGAGGCACAAAGACGGTGACTTTTGCAGTGTGGCGAATTAATGCTCTAGCAATTTGTTCGGTAGCCAATACCAAACCACCAGGAGTATGCAAAATTAAGTCAATTGGAACATCTGGCGGGGTGAGGCGAATTGCCCGCAGTATCTGTTCTGAGTCTTCGATGGTAATGTAGCGCGATAAAGGAATTCCTAGTAAGCTAATGGACTCTTGGCGGTGAATCAGCAAAATCACCCGACTTTTGCGTTCCTGCTGGAATTGTTGTAGAGCACGCAAGCGCCCATATTCTACTTGACGCTTTTGCCAGATGGGTTGTAGAGAAGAAAGGAGGAGGAAAATCCAAAATAAATCACCAATACCAAAGCCCATAAAATTAATTGTTCAACAATAACGTTTGCCGTCATTATTGTGACAATTTTTGGGTGATCGCAAGTCTATCTGTAGGTTTAAAAGTTAATAAATACACTAAGCACAGAGAGATGTCAATTCAAAATTACGAATTACGTACAGAAGAGCGCATCTGGAAGCACTATTACGAATTACGAATTATTTATTACCCCCGTCGCCAAATCTTGATGGTGTCGTCATCACTTCCACTGACTAGGGTTTGTCCATCAGGGCTGAAGGCAACGGATCTAACATAATTAGAATGACCTGTAAGTGTGCTAATTTGTCTACCTGTGTGTGGGTGCCATAGTTTAATGGTGTTGTCCCAACTGCCACTAGCTAGAAGCTGCCCATTCGGGCTGAAAGCGACTGACCAAACTGAATTAGAATGACCCGTGAGAGTTTGAATTTCTCTACCTGTGTGTATGTGCCACAGTTTGATAGTGCAATCGGCACTGCCACTAGCTAGAAGTTGTCCGTCCTGGCTGAAGGCGACACAGTTGACGAAGAAGGAATGACCTGTGAGAGTACAAATTTCTCTACCTGTGTGTACGTGCCACAGTTTGATAGTGTAGTCAGCACTGCTACTAGCCAAAAGCTGTCCATCATGACTGTTCGTCGCAGGGGTTCTCGGAAAATAGGCTACTGACCAAACTGAATCTGAATGACCTCTGAGCGTTTGAATTTCTCTAGTTGTGTCTACGTGCCAAAGTTTGATAGTGCAGTCAGCACTACCACTAGCGAGAAGCTGACCATCTGGACTAAAGGCGACGGAATTCACCCAGTTGGCGTGACCGATCAGAGTACTGATTTCTCTACCTGTATGTAAATGCCATAGTTTAATAGTGTTATCCCAACTGCCGCTAGCAATAAGTTGTTCACGAGGGCTAAAGGCGACGGAATGAACCATACTGGAATGACCAGAAGACCAACGACCTAGATGACGCAGTAGCTTGCCAGTTCCCAATTGCCAAACTTTGATAGTGTTGTCATTACTGCCACTAGCCAGAAGTTGCCCATCTGGGCTAATGGCGATCGCATTTACCATACTGGAATGCCCCTTTAGGGTTTGTATGCATTGCCAGTTTGGTTGTTCGACTACAAGTGCGGGGGATTGTAATCTAGGCGTTACCACTAAGGTAGATCGTACTGATGCTATATCTTTGATATCAGAACGCAATAAATCTAACCACTCCTGCACGGACTGAGGGCGATATGTTGACTCCAAATCCATGCCGCGCATAATTGCTTGATTTACCCTGTCGCTGATTTTGTGATTATAATACTGTGGTGGTTTTAGGGTTATGTTGTGGCGTCTGTCATCGGCATTCGTCGGAACAACTGCGGTCAGCATATTATACAAGGTCGCAGCTAGAGCATAAATATCGATGTACTCTCCTCGTGGGGCTTCCAATTCATACTGCTCAGGTGGGGCAAAACCAGGAGTGCGATACACTGTATGCCTTTGAATTTCATTAGGAATAAATTCTCTGGCGATCCCAAAGTCTATCAATACTGCTTCTGGTTTGTTCAAACGAATCATGATATTGCGTGGCTTGAGATCCCGATGCAGCAAGCCTTTAGAGTGAACTAGCGTCAAAGCGTCGCCAATTTGCCGAATGTACAGCAGCGCTTCTGCTTCTGATAGTACCCCCATCCGCCTTAGGCGCTGCCCCAAGTCTTCGCCTTTAATGTACTCCATCACCATGCAAGGCAAATTTCCCTCATCAAAGATGGTTTCTATTTGCACTATATGGGGATGGTGACACACAGCAAGCCGAACGGCTTCATCACGAAAGTCTTGCCGTAATTTATTTCGGTGGAGTATCCAGGCGGGGTGATTGAGGATTTCTTCTTTGAGGGTTTTAATCACTCGAAGTTCGTCCTGCTGATTTCTAGCAAGATAAGTAATGCCAATTCCGCCTTCGCCTAGTTGGCTTTCGATTATGTAGCGCCCTCCAAATAAAGGCTTTCCTGGATTCCACACCATTAGTAATACTTGCCAAATGCTGGGATTTATGTTGGTACTGGATTAGAATATCCAACACAAGTTTCTGATAACTCAAATGGGATTGCTGTATCTTTTTGGAAACTAGTTACTTAAAAAAAATTTCCATTAACTCTAAACATTTAACAATACTTTGCACATAGGTGGACTGGGCATAAATAAACAATACTATATGAAGCAAGATTAAAGTGGGATAAATTGCCGAATGGTGGATATTGCGAAAAAAGTTTAGCCAAAATGAAAGCGATCGCTTAATCTAAATATCCCTTTTTGACAGCTAGCTCTCTTAATTTATGCAAAGCTCCAAAAAAGCAATTCTAAAAATATCTCGCTATTATCTAGAATATCAAGCTTATATTTAAGATATACCTTAATAGTTTTAACTCAACTAGACCTGTTGATTAAAATGCTTAGTTGTTTGCTCATGCTAAAGTGAACGATGACTTTAACCTCATCTGGTGATAGGAATCTTTATTGTAAGTAATCTGGGATTTATGTTAAAAAATCTTAATCTGAAACAAAAGTTTACAATATTGCTACTTGTAATTCTGGTATTCGGTTTGAGCTTGAGTGGCTTGGCTCTTTCTTCTCTGCTTAGGGAGAATGCTAGACAAGAGATTGCCTCAACAGCTCTCATGCTCATGGAAACGATGACTTCCGTTCGGAAATATACCAGTACCCAAATTAATCCAAAGCTAGCTGATAAGTTGGCAACTGAGTTTTTGCCGCAGAGCGTTCCTGCATACTCAGCACGGGAAGTCTTTGAAATTTTGCGAAAAACAGCAGACTATCGTGACTTTTTTTATAAAGAGGCAACACTTAATCCCACTAATCTTCGGGATAAGGCTGACAGTTTTGAGACAGAAATTGTACAAAGTTTTATAAATAAACCAGACCTCAAAGAAGCGAGTGGATTCCGCTCAATTCCTGGTGGAGATATCTTTTATATTGCTCGTCCGTTACCAATTCGTGAAGAAAGCTGCCTAGTGTGTCACAGCACACCTGAAGCTGCACCTCAAAGTATGATTGCTATTTATGGCACAGCTAATGGATTTGGGTGGAAGTTGAATGAAATTATAGGCGCTCAAATCATATCAGTGCCAGCAAATAAAGTTATCAACAAAGCCAATCACTCTTCTTTAGTAATTGTCTTAATTGTATCAACTGTTTTTATAGCGGCTATTCTGTTAGTCAACTTTTACTTGAATCGACAAGTTGTTAAACCCCTCAAGCGTATAACTCGTGTAGCCGAGGAAGTGAGTACAGGACATATGGACGTTGAATTTGAGCAGTTTTCTAATGATGAAATTGGGAATTTAGCTAAGGCTTTTAAACGAATGCAGTTCAGTTTAGAAATGGCAATGAAAAGAATTAAGCGCTCTCAGGGAAATACAGGAGATTAAAAAATTAAAAATTATTCATAAAGAAATAGGTGGTCTAAATCTATTATGAGAATAGGTTTTTTTTGAATTCAAAAGCTGCTTGAAAATCGGGAATTTCCTGAGCTATGATTTCAACAAATTGGTAGGGTGAGGTGTGAGGATTTTGAGCTAACATCTCTTCTACGACTAGATTTGCCATTGGTCCGATGTAGTAAGCTAATGCTTGCTGACAACGTTTAATAAATGCTGGGTTAAGTAAAGATTGTTGTTCATTTTGAGCAATTTCTGATCTAGGAGGCAAACTAAATATTGTTTCTCCAGCTCCAGATTGATTATAAGATTGGGAGGTTGTCGCCTTAGTTTGATTGTAAGATTGGGAGGTTGTCGCCTTAGTTTGAGATTCAGAAATAAATACCGTAGGAGACAAATGAACCATTGTTGTAGATGTTTCTACTTTTGGTTCTCCAAGAAGCTTTAAATCAGTAAGAACTTCCTTGGCTGTTTGGTATCGCTTGTTAGGTGTGTCTGCAAGCATGCGCTCGATTACTTGAGCGAAAGCATCGCTGACATAAGTATAGAAACGCCATTTCCACTCTAGGGAATACTGATCCATTAGCAGAGATGGGTCTCGACCTGTAAGTAACACAATAGCTGTTACACCTAAAGCATAAAGATCACTACAAGGAGAACACAAACCTAAGCTAATCTGCTCGCGGGGAGCGTATCCAACTTTGCCTACAAGAGACATTTTGCCAACAAAGGTGATTTGATTGGAATCTCTACCCTCATTCAGGTCTGCAATTTGCTTACCTACACCAAAATCAATCAGCACTGGCATATCCTTGCCATCGGGCAACATAATGTTGTCAGGAGAAATATCTCGATGGATGATGTTGTGCTGGTGAACATATTCCAAAACAGGTAGCAAATTTTTTAACCACTGTGTAGCTTCCTCTTCCGAAAAAGTTCTTCCCTGGCGTTGCAGTTCTCCTAGCAGTCTGGAATATGTTTTACCGTCAACATACTCTTGTACTAGAAATAGCCGACCATCTCCTTCAAAGCAAGCTAAGAATCTGGGAATTTGAGGATGTTGCAGCTGATGGAGAATTTTTGCCTCTGTTTTGAATAAGTTGCGAGATTTTTCTAGCCCACTTTCCCCTGTACCAATGGGAGCAAATTCCTTGAGAACACAAGCTTCATTAAAGCGACGAGTATCATACGCCAAGTATGTTCTTCCTAGTCCTCCCTGTCCCAAAAGTTTTTGGATGATATAGCGGTTATCAATTAGAGTTCCTGGAGCTATTTCTGGTCTTGTCAAAGAAGACTGTGTCATTTCATCGCACTCCTTGCGATTTTGTTGGTAAATTATTTGGTTTGCTGAAAGATAGAAACTCTAGCCGATAAAAGCTTATATCATCCCTATAATCGAAGTTAGCACGATCTGCAAAACGAGAGAATACACATTTCTACAATCTATTGATGGTTTTGTGTAACCAAATAGACAATCTTGTCTCCTGAGTAATTTTTTTATAGTGCTTGTATTTAGATATTTTAGCAGCCGGAACATACCAGCCTTTGCGGTGATGTCTGCGGGTACTTTAGTCATCACCTTTCACAATCTAGTGGCATCCTACCCTTAGTATTTTGATTAGCACTAGGTTGGAAACAACAGAAAACGACGCAGAACATGGTTTCTCTGAAAAATTTAAAGTAGCTATGGACTGCCAGAAGTAAATATTATATATATTTCAACTACTGAAGATGCGATCGCTCTCAAAAATTAACCTTTCTGTAAGCTAATGTTGTTATTAAATAGCTACTTCAGCATCGGCTATAAAAGCTTTCAGTACAGATGATTTCTCTAGAGCAGAAAAATATGCGGCGTATCGAATAATTTCGACCTCTGCACCTTTATTAACTGCTTGTTTAACGTGTTGCAAAACTCCATTAGTAACTTTTCTTTATAAGGTAATAAAGAAAAGTTACTTGAAGTTACAATAATTAATCATATGGAACATTTAGTCAAAATCTGATAATTCCCGATAGTTTTTTTAGTTTGGGTGTTGAACGTTTGATTGGTGAAAATGGACGTTTTAGTTATGTACTTTGGGAAAAAGATGGAATTTCACCAGTTTGAGCTTTCGGTAATTTAGCGATCGCCAAATAACCGATGCCCTGGATTTCATCCCATTGGTCAAAACCGTAGTTTTACTGATATTTATTTTAGCACACTGTAGCTTTACTGATATTTATTTTGGAAACCCATAAATATCAGCATTTGGCAAGGGTAAATGTAGGGACTTTGGATACAACCTATCTATATTAGATTAGGTTCTCGCCTCATACTTCTGGCTCAATACCAGCAGCACGTAGTTGTGCTGCTAATCTTTCGGCGCGTTGTCGTTCTTGTTCAGCGCGTTGTCGTTCTTGTTCAGCACGTTGTCTTTCCTGTTCAGCCAATTCTGAACCCCAAAGTAGTAGGTTTCCTTGTTTATCCCACCACCGCAACCAGTTTCCCGTACGGTTTTCACGAGTACCTTGCCATACACCCAAGTAAAGATTCATTTCCGCTATCCAGTAAAGCTGGTTTTCATCTGGTTCTCTCAATATGTACTGTTCTGTTTTGTCTAAGCGATACATCTCGAAATTACCGTTATTTGGTTCAAAGATGATGTAGTTTGGTACTTTGAGAATGCGCTCATAGAAAAACCATTTTCCAGGAGGATAGGTTGGTTTGGCAGAATACTCTGTCCCTTCTGTATCGGAAATAAATTCCATCACAATTACAGGAATTTCACCCTGTAGTTGCGGCGTGTAACTGCGCGTTACTTCTTCTCTACTAACGCTAATTTGCGGAATATATGCCCAATCAGGAGCTTTAATAACAATTCTGTTGTTTAGGGTGGCACAGATGCCGTAATTGGTTGATATAAGGGCATTCGCTGGAATTTTTCCGGCTAGTTGTAGGCTTTCTGTTAACGCAGCAGCAAGGGGAGGCTGATTAATATTATCCACTGGTTCATCAGGCAGTTTGTAATCATCGGGTAGTTTTTCCCAAGTGATTTGGTAGTCTTGGGTGAGGACTGTCATGGTGGGTTTTCCTTTAGTGTGGTGTTAAAATCTCAGATTTTACCCTGGGTTAGATCCCCCAACCCATGAAAAAGGTAGGTTATAATTCCTCATCTTCATCGGGTTCTAAATCGTCTTCTGTCAGTTCCTGATGGGGGATGGCGGCAATAATCGCATCTATTACCTTAGATACTGGCAATATTTCAATATTAAGGTCGGGAAATTTTGTGCCTTTTGGCACGATCGCTCGTTTAAATCCTAGTTTGGCGGCTTCTTTCAGGCGTAGTTCCATTTGCGACACTGAGCGGACTTGTCCGCCTAAGCCAACTTCACCTATCAACACTGTACCTGGATCGACTATGCGATCGCGAAAACTGGCAACGATGGCAATAGCTACTCCTAAATCTACCGCTGGTTCTACGACACTCAATCCCCCAGCAGAAGCTACGTAAGAATCCAATTTCGACATCGGAATTCCCACCCGTTTTTCTAACACCGCGAGAATTTGCACCAGGCGGTTGTAGTCTACGCCAGTACCTGCACGGCGAGGAGAAGGATAGCTGGTAGGACTTACAAGAGCCTGCAACTCGACTACGATGGGGCGAGTCCCTTCACAGGCGACTACAATTGCAGTACCTGGAGCCGGATCGTCACGATTACCTAAAAATAGCTCTGAGGGGTTGGCAACTTCTCGCAGTCCCTCGGTTACCATTTCAAAAATGCCGATTTCGTGAGTTGCTCCAAAGCGGTTTTTTACTGTCCGCAATAACCGATGAGAGGCAAAGCGATCGCCTTCAAAATACAACACAGTGTCAACTAAGTGTTCTAAAACTTTGGGACCAGCGATCGCTCCTTCTTTAGTGACATGTCCTACAATTAACATCGTGATATCTTCATGCTTTGCCACCTTCATCAAAGCCGCAGTACATTCGCGTACCTGAGCCACTGAACCCGGTGCAGAGGTCAAAGCCGGAAAGAAGACTGTCTGAATACTATCAATCACCGCCACATTCGGTTTTAGAGAGTCTATTTCCCGCAAAATCTCTTCTAAATCCGTTTCTGGCAATACATACAAATCTGCGGCTATACTGTCAGGATCTATCAATTTGGGAGTATCTTCTGCTACTAGAACATGCCCATTGCTAACCTCATTTAGGTCTTTTGATACTCCCAAACGAGAAGCCCTTAATTTGATCTGTTGTCCTGATTCTTCCCCAGAAATATAGAGAATGCGGTATCTCTGTGCTAGTTGATTTGATACTTGTAGTAATAAAGTAGATTTACCGATTCCTGGATCGCCACCAATTAGCACCATCGAACCGGGAACAATCCCACCGCCAAGCACCCGATCAAGTTCTCCATAACCAGACTCCCAGCGTGTTACTTGGCGATCACTAATTTGCTCGAATGTCAAAGAAGCTCGCTGTTTAGGTGGTTTAGCAGTAGATTTGCCATTATTCTGCGCGGCGTGCCAACTACTCACTCCTCCCCGACTGGGTATATCTACTGACGACTGGATAGCGATTTGCTCTTCTAGAGAATTATAAGTGCCACAACCTGGACACTTACCAAACCACTGAGACGATTCTGTCCCACAATCGTTACAAACAAAAAAAGTTTTTGGCTTTGCCATTCTTAAATTTTATTAAACAATCTTAATATTTACTTAATTTTTGGGTAAACCAAAAATCTAATAATAGTAGTATTTAGAGCTTTTTCCAAATCAATTGATAGAATGATATCTTAATATTATGGTATTAAAAATTAATCATGTAATGTAAAATTTTAGTGAAGGAGCATTGTGAAACTTGGAAAGTCATAAAGAAAAAATCTTGGTGGTAGACGACGAAGCCAGCATTCGCCGGATTTTGGAAACGCGCCTTTCCATGATTGGCTACGACGTAGTAACCGCTGGCGACGGAGAAGAGGCTTTGGACACTTTTCGCAAATCTGATCCCGACCTCGTGGTTTTGGATGTGATGATGCCAAAGTTAGATGGCTATGGTGTCTGTCAAGAATTACGAAAGGAATCTGATGTCCCCATTATTATGCTAACAGCCTTGGGGGATGTTGCTGATCGCATCACTGGGCTAGAATTGGGCGCTGACGACTACGTAGTTAAACCATTTTCTCCCAAGGAGCTAGAAGCTAGAATTCGCTCGGTGCTACGGCGTGTAGATAAAACTAGTGCTTCTGGTATTCCCAGTTCCGGAGTGATCCATGTTGGTAATATCAGAATTGATACGAATAAGCGGCAAGTTTATAAAGGCGATGAGCGCATTCGGTTGACAGGTATGGAGTTTAGCTTACTAGAGTTGTTAGTGAGTCGCTCTGGAGAAGCTTTTTCCCGTTCGGAAATTTTGCAGGAAGTGTGGGGTTACACGCCAGAACGCCATGTGGATACCCGCGTGGTAGATGTACATATATCGCGTTTGCGGGCAAAGTTGGAAGATGACCCCAGCAACCCAGAATTAATTCTCACAGCACGAGGTACTGGTTATCTTTTCCAACGGATTATTGAACCAGGGGAAGAATGAGAGAGCAGGGGGAGCAGAGGGGCAGAGCGGCAGAGGAAGAAAATAATTAATGACTCTTGACTCTTGACCCTTGACTAATGACTAATGACAAATGACTAAACCTGATCCTAATAGAGTTTTGCGGCGTCTGCCTCTTGTCGTTGGTGGGTTAGGGGCTGTACTTTTACTGATTAACCGTTTATTGACACCGGAACTAAGCGAATCTCAGGCGCGTGGGGATGTGCTGGGTGTAATTTTGAGTGCAGTGTTAATTTTGACGGGTTTAATTTGGCAGCAGGTACAGCCGCGATCGCCTGATACTGTAGAACTAATTGGGGAAGAAGGTTTTATACTAGCCGCAGACTTACCAGAAGCCGTGAAAACAGAACTAGCCTGGGCATCCCATTTATTGTTGACTAATACAGTAACGCGATCGCTGGTAGTTTATTATCAAGGTAAAGTTTTGTTGCGTCGCGGTATTCTGGGTACTAAATCTGAAGTAGTGCCAGGAGCAATTTTAAAACGGGTACTGGAAACACAAAAGCCAATTTATCTAGTTGCGTTGTACGTGTATCCAGGTAGGTTTGAATTTGATTATTTACCCGAAAATACTCAAGGTGTAATTTGTCAACCTATTGGCAACCAAGGCGTCCTAATTTTGGCAGCGAATGCTCCTCGCAGTTACACCAAACAAGATGAAAGCTGGATTGCGGGAATTGCTGATAAATTAGCTGTTACTCTTAGCTCTCATTTGCTAGCAGACTCGGAAATTTAAAATTTTATGCAAATTATTTATTGGTTATTAGTTGCCGTAATGCTGGTAGGTATCATCGGTGCTGTGGTTCCTGCCATTCCCGGTAGTAGTTTAATTTTAATTGCAATTATCATCTGGGGAATCGTTAGTAGTTCCTTTGCGGCTATTAAGATACCACTAATAGTGACAATTACCGTTCTACTCCTCAGTGTCGGGGTAGATTTTTTAGCTAGCTACATAGGAGCAAGACAAGCTGGAGCTAGTAAGTGGGGACAAATTGGTGCAATTGTCGGTTTGGTAGTGGGATTTTTAGGATTATTGCCAGCATTACCTTTTGGGGGCCCGCTGTTAGGCATTTTACTAGGGCCGCTTTTAGGAGCAATTATTGGTGAGTATCTTTACCGACGTGAATTTAGGTTGGCAGTTAAGGCTGGTATAGGAATTGTAGTAGGCTCGTTGGTAGGGAATTTGATTCAGGGGTTGTTGGCGATCGCCGCGGTTGTAGTTTTCCTAGCCACAACTTGGCCGCAGGTATTTGGTTCCTAGCATTTAAGAACAGTGGTAATAGCTAGCAGTTGGGCTATTAATTGACAAAATTATCCACCTTACACAAAGACAGCGCTTCCTCCCATTTGTTCTAGAGACAAGAGGAACCGCTGTTTACCATATTACGCTTTGGATAAATCTCCCTTGTCTGAGTACTTCTCGGATAAGCGTTCTTCACCTCCTTTGTAATCTGGGAAAAGATTAAGGGTTGAATTCAAACATGCACCCTTTCCTCCTTTAATCGAGAAGTATTGCCCCTTGTCTGCGGTGACACCCTTAAAAAAAGTTGGAAGGATCTCCAAAGACTGAATATTGATACATTGAAATACCATATATATCTTGAATATGGCTGAGTACTGTTAAAGTATAAAATACATTAATGTATTTTGTGTACTGAAGTGACATGTCTTAAAACAAAAGCTATTGGCAACAATTTAAGCCTTATGGAATAAGGGATATACGAAGCAGAGGTATGTAGAAAATTAAAAGTTTATAAAGCAGACTAGTGAGTTAAAGATGTGATGAAGACCACTAAGTAAATCTTGCACACTGCGAATCTATGTGATTTTATGGAGATAACAAATACATCAAGCAAGTTTCGCTTTCACTGACAGTATACTTAAAGAAAAAATTGATACTAGAAGTAAAGCAATTGCTCTGTTTAATCTTATATAGGAGTCTCAAATGACAATGATTGGTTTTAAATCTACATTACTAAATGCAACTCTAGCCGTTATTGCTGCAATCCCCTTAGCTACCGCTGGATTGTTTACCTCTGCTGGTTCTGCACAAGCATACACTGGTGCCTTTACGTTTGACGGAGATGGCACTACAGCGACAATCAATAACACTGGCGTAGACTTCGTTACTAATCCAGGAAGAATTGAGTTAGGTGTCAAAACGGGAGATTTTTCTAGCGATTCCTTTGGGAATATTTACGACTTCTTCACTCCACTTGGTGCACCTTCTGCGTTATTTATAGATATCGATCCTGTTGCTAATGGCGCAAAGGAACTTTTTTTAACCCGTGTCTTAGGACCAACTTTTGGAAACGCGTTAGGAGGAGCAAAGATCAGCTTTGATTTCCACGGATTTTTTGAGGATGGAAGTAAGGCAATAGGAAACATTGATTTCACTACTTTTGACTTTGATTCGGCGGAAACAGCAAGTGCTGCATACACTGCTGGTACAACAATTCGTGGAAGTTTTAAAGGTGTGACAGTATCATCTGTTCCCGAACCTACTACACTGCTAGGCTTAGGTTTAGTCGGTGCCTCAATGACCGTAGCTCGCCGTCGTAAAGTTGCAAAAGCTTAGTTTGTATAGACTACTGTCAGTATAAACAAGTTAATTTTCACTCTGGTTGAAATGTAGACTTTTTACTAACCAGAGTGAAACTTTTTAGTGTAGATAAACTTAAGCTGACTGCAAAGAATTTTTTGCTTCATTTGCGATCGCCTCTACTTCATCATTAGCCATAGTTTCTAATATGGATTTGGCTTCTGCACTACTCAAATGAATCAAGGCTTGTACAACTCTGTAACGGATTTGCCAATCTGGATTAGTGGCATAGGGAGCCAAAAGGGGAACTGCTTGTAGATCTCCCAACTCACCCAAAGAACTAATAGCAGCAGTTTGGACTAATTCATTGTCTGACGAGAGTGCCTGTTTGAGTAGTTCAAAGGCTCGTGGATCGCCTAACTCTCCTAAAGTAGCGATGATACTAAATTGTATTAGCCATTCAGGGGTTGTATGGTAAAGCTGCTGCAAGTCTTCAAAAGCTTCATGTAGTTTAAGAGCGCCCAAACAGTCTGCTGCTGCTGCTTGTACATCAGGTTCAGTGTCGTTGAGCAAGCGATCGCGCAATATATCCAAGGATAACTGTAAATCCTGTGAGCCAAGTGTATCCATTTGACTCACTGCTGAGTATCGGACACGGGCATTGCTATCGCCAATTGCACCTTGAATCAATTCAAAGCCGATTGCTGGTTCCAGTTGACGGATTTGATTAACTGCACGCAAGCGATCGCCCAAATCCGCAGAACTGAGCAATTGCTTAACAGACTCGGGTGTAATACTCATTTAGTTATCCTTGATTTTCAAAAATGTAAAAAATAGTCAAGGGTCAAAAGTCAAAGGTAGAGACGCGATTAATCGCGTCTGTATAAGGGTCAAAAGTCAAAAAACCCTAGATTAATGACTAATCTTGACCTACTGCCATTGCCCGAATAATATCACCACGTGTGAGAACACCAATTACTTGACTCGCGCTGTCAAGCACTGGTAGGCGGTGAACGCTGCGATCGTGCATGAGTTGAGCTGCTTCCCTTAAAGTTTTGTCGGGGGAAATGGTGATTGGGTTTTGACTCATCACCTCTCCAACGGTTTGCCCTAATGCTTTGTGCAAGTCACGTTCATAAGTGGCAGGATTTTTTAAATAGATGACGCTATCAAGAAACATAATATATGCAGGTGGAGTAACACCAGTTTCTTGCCACATCAAGTCGGTTTCCGAGATGATACCGACCAACTTACCGACATCATCCACAACAGGTAGCCCACTGATGTGGCGTTCTGCGAGAATTTGGATCGCTTCCTTCAGTGGAGTTTCAGCCCGGACGACAATCGGATCGCGGCTCATCACGTCGGCAACGGTTTTAGGCATTTGTTTGCTGACACCTTTTATCAAAGTCCCTGCGCTTATTGTAGGAAATTGCGGGTCTTAACCTGATGTAATTAATAGATTGTTACTTGTAAACCACGGCTTGGAGCAATTTTTGGCCAGGCGATGTCTAATCGACAAGGCTTTGCCTACGCTAATTGCGAAATACTCTACTAGAAGCCGGATGATTTTCTATAAGGATAGTTTTCGTCTAGCTCTTTGTTCTGCTTCAGGGCGGCGATAATTTGAAAATTTGCTTTGGGAAAAGCAAATTGCTCCAGTTCTTCCAAGTTTACCCAGCGAATTTCATCGCATTCTAAAAGTTGAGGAACACCCGTAACATGGCGACAGTGATGTACTGTGAGGGTGACGCGCAAGTCTGTATAGGTGTGGTCAATAGTGATTAGATGCTCTCCCACTTCAATCACTATTCCTAGTTCTTCGTAAATCTCACGTTGAATACACTCTTTGATGGTTTCACCTGGCTCAATTTTGCCACCAGGAAATTCCCACAAACCGCCCATTACTCCTTCTGGACGACGACGATCAATTAAAATTTGCTTTTGGTCGTTCCAAATAACAGCAACACCAATAATTTTATGGGGTGGGAAAGAACTGCTTTCACTCATAGTTGATCGGTGAGATGAAAAGATGGGAGAGTAGGGAAGGCATGGGGAGAATAATAACTCCTGACTCCTGACTTTTGACTCTTGACTCCTGACTTTTAAGTTTTGAATAATAACAAAACTCGGCAGGCTAGTTTACACTCTGCCGAGTTCGTATTTATTGCGAATATGTCTACCGCTGTTAATTTATTCACACGCCTGCGTTAACCGTTCAGAAATAGCCTCTCATTGAACGAATTACCTCATTGACTATCGACGATACCACCGCTTGATTTTAGAGAAGATGTCAACTTAGTTTTCAGAAGAATGATTTCTAAATTTGAAATCCTTAATCAATTTCGCTGTTGTTGCTTTCAGTCCCTTGTAAGGCGGTTTCAAAGTCCATTCTCTGTTCAGCGTTACGTAAGAAATAACCACTAATCATTGCAGAGGCCAAAAGTCGACCAAGACTTTCTCGATTAGTAGTGATAGTAACACCAAAGTGTTCTGGAGGTAAGTTTCCCAAAAGCCCCACAATGTTTCGTTCCATTACCTGAAAGACTTCGCCAGAAGTCGGTTTGGATAGCTGGGTAACTGTCTCTGGACTCAAGGATTTAACGTACTGCCATAGGAAATTAGCAGTTTCTGATTCGCTTTCGCTATTAAAAAATTCTGATTCTGATACTTTATTAGACGAGTTACTCACTTTTGACCTCCTTTACTACCACAACTTGTTGTGGTGTTTATGACCAGAAGACTAAATACCTGCTGTGAATTCAACTTATGTGGTTATTTAGTGTTCCTATCAATTAATGTAACAGGCTAGCTCTTTGGTGGAAGTCGGTCTAACCGTACCAAAGTCAGGGTATTTTCTCACCCATTGATTATTAATCATTAGTCACTTGTCCTTTGTTGTTTACAAAGGACAAGTGACTAATGACGAAAAACTAACTTGCCAAATATTCATCCATGTTAGCTTTAGACTTACGAAGTTTGGTCAAGGCTTCTCGCTCAATTTGCCGTACTCGTTCCCGGCTGATATTTAGAATCTCACCGATTTTGGCAAGAGTCAGAGCTTGTCCATCGAGTAACCCAAAGCGCAACGTGATCACTTCTTTCTGTTGTGGAGTGAGGTCGCCCATTAAGCGATCTAAGTCATACGATAGGGAAGATTGCATAACAAACTCTTCTGGAGATGCTCCTGGATCTTCCAACATTTCTCCAAGTTCAGTGTCGTAGTTATCTCCCAGCCGTAAATCTAGAGATAAAGGTAAACGCGCTTTTTCTAAGTACTCTCGCACTTGCTTGGGGGTCAATTCTAATTCTTGGGCTAACTCAGCAGCTGTGGGAGCACGTCCCAATTTTTGAGACAATTGCCGCTGTGCCTTTTTAATCTTATTTAGTTTTTCTGTAATATGGATAGGCAGCCTAATGGTGCGAGCTTTTTCGGCAATGGCGCGTGTGATAGCTTGCCGTATCCACCAATAAGCATAAGTAGAAAACCTGTAGCCTTTAGTAGGGTCGAACTTTTCCACACCCCGCTGCATCCCAATGCTACCTTCCTGGATCAAGTCTAGTAAATCGACGTTACGCTTAATGTACTTTTTGGCAACGGATACCACTAGCCGCAAATTGGCTTCTACCATCTTACGCTTGGCAATTTCACCGTCTGCGATCGCTTCGTTCAAATCGACTGGTTCTAGCTTTGCTGCTTTTGCCCACTCTTCTAGCGTCGGCTCACGACCTAATTGAGTGGCAAGATATTCCCTCGATTCGTGCAAGGTGCTTGAACGTTGCACCTGTTTGCCATAGAAAATTTCCTCCTCGTGGGTTAAGAGTGGCACACGGCCAATCTCACGCAGGTAAGTCCGCACGAGGTCTGTGGCTGTCTGAGCGGTCTTCATGGCGCTACTCTTTGGTAATGATGGGTTTGGCGATACGGTCATTAACGGATAGATGCTTTTGGAGGGTGTTACCCAGTCTGACTGGGAACCCATGCTATGGTTTGCAACTTACGCGCCGGAGAAACTCGGCTGCTCATAGTATTCAAATTAGAGCTATTAACTGCTAGAAGTTACAGTTATTTCCCTGTTCTCACAAGTATCTAGAGTTAGATAAAAGGTAGCCTGTTAAACATTTTTCTATCTAAGAAGTATTAATAATTGTAACATTTATGAGAAATATTTGGCCATCTGGTAGCCTTAAATTTTCCGGTTTTTCCAGTTCATGCAATGCCACTATTACTCTCAAGACTATCTAGAAGCAGATTTCATAAATTATCTAGATAAAGAAAAATTCCTCATATTTGTTAAAATATCTCAATGAGAAATATAATTGTTCTCCTATAACAATTGCTTAATTTTTCTGGTAAACGAAGCTTAGTCTGGAGAGAAGATTAAGAAAAGGAGAGCAGGTAGAGCAGAGGCAGGGTCTGTGAATATCAAAGACTCGTCCACGAATCTTAATTTACACAAAATTACAGTTAGAAATCATTCTCCACCGCTCCTCTGCTTCTGTGCCCCCCTACTCCACCACTCCCCTAGTTCATATTTCAAGAGCGCAGAGCCACTAAAGGTTCGCGCAGTAATCTTGGATAACTTTTACATCCAAAGTTGTATTTTGTAGGGAGCGAATTGCGGCGACGGTGGCTTTTGCCCCGGCGATGGTAGTAATGATGGGAAGTTTGTAAGCTAAGGCTGTGCGGCGGATTAATCTAGCATCTGTCTGAGCTTCTTCCCCTGAGGGCGTGTTGATGATGAGTTGGATTTTCTGGTTTTTGATTGCATCTAGAACGTGGGGACGACCTTCATGGAGTTTCAGCACTAACTCAACACCTAACCCATTTTCCTGAAGAACTCGGCGTGTGCCAAATGTAGCCATTACCGTAAAGCCCAAATCGAGAAATTCCTTGACCACAGAAACCGCAGCAGTTTTGTCGCGATCGCTCATCGATACAAATACGGTTCCCGCCAAGGGTAAACGCTCCCCAGCACCCATTTCCGCTTTAGCAAAGGCACGCCCAAAGTCGCTGTCGATTCCCATGACCTCACCAGTAGAGCGCATTTCTGGGCCCAATATTGTATCAGTTCCAGGGAATTTATTAAACGGTAATACTGCTTCTTTGACAGCAATGTGCGATGGGATGACTTCCTGGGTAAAGTTTAGCTCCTCTAAGGTTTTACCGGACATAATTAAGGATGCTAGTTTTGCTAACTGTACACCTGTTGCTTTAGAAACAAATGGCACTGTGCGCGAGGCACGGGGATTGGCTTCTAGAATGTAAACTTGGGGAGAATAGCCTTGAGCACCCACGACAGCAAACTGGATATTCATCAGCCCCACGACTGACAAGGCCTGTGCCAGCTGCACCGTCCAAGCACGAATTTGATTGAGAACTGCTGGTGATAGGGAAATAGAAGGTAACGAGCAAGCAGAGTCACCTGAGTGAATTCCTGCTTGTTCTATATGTTCCATGATGCCGCCAATCACTACTCGCCCAGTGTGATCAGCGATCGCATCTACATCCACTTCAATCGCATTTTCCAAAAATTTATCAATCAAAATTGGATGCTCCGGTTCCACCTGCACCGCAAAGGTCATGTAGCGTTCTAACTCTGTATCGGAATAGACGATTTCCATCGCTCGTCCCCCCAACACATAGCTAGGACGCACCACCACCGGATAACCAATGCGTCGGGCGACAATTAGCGCATCCTCGTAACTCCGGGCAATACCACTGGGCGGTTGAGCAATATTCAACTCTTTAAGAATCTTTTCAAACCGTTCTCTATTTTCTGCCATGTCAATAGAGTCCGGGGATGTGCCCCAAATTTTAGTGCTTAGTCCTGTGTTGTCATTGTTGAGAAATTCCTGGAGGGGAACAGCCAACTTCAATGGTGTTTGCCCACCAAATTGGACAATCACCCCTACGGGATTTTCAGTTTCAATGATGTTGAGGACATCTTCCTTAGTCAACGGCTCAAAGTAGAGGCGATCGCTTGTGTCATAATCTGTTGATACTGTCTCTGGGTTAGAGTTGACCATAATCGTCTCAAACCCTGCCTTTTTCAAAGCATAGGCAGCGTGACAACAACAATAGTCAAACTCAATTCCCTGCCCAATGCGGTTAGGGCCACCACCTAAAATCATTACCTTTGGCTTGGTTGTAGGCAAGACCTCTGTTTCTTCTTCGTAGGTAGAGTAGTGGTACGGAGTAAACGCTTCAAACTCAGCAGCGCAGGTGTCCACAGTTTTATAAACTGGGATGATTCCTAGTTGTTTGCGGTAGGCGCGGACTTCATCTTCAGTGGTTTTGGTGGCATAGGCGATCTGGCGATCGCTAAATCCGTCCCGCTTAACATCATACAATTGTGCTTTTGTCAATTGCTGCAAGGGTGTCCGCTTGAGGAATTTCTCTACATCCAAGAGTTGCTGCATTTTATCTAGGAACCAAGGGTCAATGCCGGTGAGTTCGTAGATTTCCTCAATACTTATTCCTAGCTGCAAGGCATGGCGTACGGAGAAGATGCGATCGGGATTAGGTGTCCGCAGTTGGGCGCGAATTTGTTCACCACTGGGTAATTTCTCGGCTTTGTCGCAACCCCAACCAGCGCGTCCTGTTTCCAAAGAACGCAGCGCCTTTTGGAAAGATTCGTTGAATGTCCGCCCAATTGCCATTGCCTCCCCAACCGACTTCATTTGCGTTGTCAACACTGGTTCAGAACCAGGGAACTTTTCAAAGGCGAAGCGGGGGATTTTTGTCACTACATAGTCAATTGTTGGCTCAAAAGACGCCGGAGTTTTCTTGGTGATGTCATTTTTAATTTCATCCAAGGTGTAACCGACTGCTAGCTTTGCTGCCATTTTGGCAATCGGAAAACCTGTGGCTTTGGAAGACAAAGCGGAACTGCGAGAAACACGAGGATTCATCTCAATCACAACCACATCCCCTGTGACTGGATTGACGGCAAACTGAATATTAGAACCGCCAGTTTCTACGCCGATCTCGCGGATGATTTTAATTGCCATATCCCGCAGCCTCTGATATTCCTTATCAGTAAGGGTTTGCGCGGGAGCGACGGTAATTGAGTCCCCAGTGTGGATGCCCATAGGGTCAAGGTTTTCAATGGAGCAGATAATCACCACGTTATCTGCCAAGTCACGCATCACTTCGAGTTCATATTCTTTCCAGCCAAGTAAAGACTGGTCAATGAGAATTTGCGAAACGGGGCTGGCATCTATACCTACCTGTGCCATTTCTTCAAATTCTTCTTGGTTGTACGCTATACCACCGCCACTACCACCCATTGTGAAGGCAGGACGAATAATCAAAGGATAAGTGCCAATTTGGCGGGCGATCGCTTTTGATTCTTCCAAAGATTCGGCTGTGCCGCTGGGACACACAGCCACTCCGATCCTTGCCATTGCCTCACCAAACAGTTTCCTGTCTTCGGCTTTTTCAATGGCTGGTAGCTTAGCGCCGATTAACTCAACGCCGTACTTTTCCAACACCCCGTTTTTCGCTAAAGTAACGGCAAGGTTGAGGGCTGTTTGTCCTCCCATCGTTGGTAACAAAGCATCGGGGCGTTCTTTGGCGATAATTTTTTCGACTAATTCCGGTATCAGCGGCTCAATATAAGTGCGATCGGCTGTTTCCGGATCGGTCATAATTGTCGCAGGGTTAGAGTTGACCAACACCACTTCATAGCCTTCTTCTCGCAGCGCTTTACAGGCTTGGGTGCCAGAGTAGTCAAACTCACAGGCTTGTCCAATCACAATTGGACCAGAACCTAATAGCAGAATCTTCCGGAGGTCGTCACGGCGGGGCATAGTCGTTGCCTTAGAGTACGAGAATACAAATCCTGATTATTTTAAGGGTCTTTATCCCTAATGATGCTGTTTATTATTAAGTTTTACAGGTTTGAGACAGAGAGCGAAGGAGGAGTAAAGAACGAAGAACTCGAATTCCTCAGTTTGTAGATGCCCAAAAAGCGGCTTCCCTTTAACTTAGCAAGCGCCAACCACAGGATAAAGGTAAGGTAGCAAGTAGTGTTTTATCAATCTAGGCGACTAGCATTGAGGATTAGGAGAGATGGAAGAAATTAATAGGACTTACGCAAGAACTCTCTGAAACTCTTATTCCTTTGTGTTCTTTGCGTCCTTTGTGGTTTTTTTTGTCATGATTTTGCGTAAGTCCTGATTAAAAATAAATTTTTTTATCTCTATTTTGGCATGTTTAGTCTCATTTAATCGTGATACTAAAATTTTTAAAGCTTTTGCGAATATTTATTATTTGCATTAATCAGAGTTTGCAATAATCAGTGAGTTTATTTGCAGATATAGGTTTGGCTATTCATGACAACTAAGTTAACTTAAATAAAAATATTTCTTAACTAGCTACTTGCTAAATAGTTTCAATATGAAATATTAATTATGTAATTATGTTTTATTAAATTAAAAATGGCAGAGAAATAGGGATACTACTTTCTGCCATTTTTTAGATTTATTTAAGAGCCAGCGCTTCCAACTTTTTCTTCAGTCTCAGGTAGACTAATCTAGCTAGATTTTGAGTGTTTTAGTTTTGGGCAGGTTGGACAAATGCCAAGGTTAAGCTATCTTTAGCGAGGAAGTGAGCTAAATGGAAAGCCCGTTCCTCAGTTTTTAAGAGAATTTTTTCATACAGATAGCGTGTAGCTCTATCGCCTAAACTCTCTGCCTGAGCAGCTTGACGGCGAATAACACCAATAATAGCTTGTTCTGCAGCTAGGTCATTTTCTACCATCTGGCGGCAAGAAAATACACCATCAGCTTCTTGCTCAAAACAGGTTAATTCCGCTAATTTGCTGAAGGTAGCTACCGGCACACCGCCCAGTCCATCTAAGCGCTCACCAATTTCATGGGTGTGTCCCTGGACTTCTTCGTAGCTTTCGTTAAAAAACTGATGTAGCTGATAGAATTCTGAGCCTTCAACTACAAAATGATGCTTTTGGTACTGCAAGTATAGTGCCTGGAAACTAGCTAATACAACATTAAATCCTTCAGTAACTGGAGCGGTTACGCTATGATCTAGCAACACAGGATTGTCATAAACATGACCAAAATTACGTAATACAGTTTGCGTTTCAGACATTGTTCTCCTCGCTTTTTAGCAGTTATAGTTTTTAACTGCTTAGTCTTTACATCTTAACATTTTAAAAATGAAAGCAAGCTCAATCAAGATTATGGAATTTTGATTTTTGGGCTGCTAAAACTTTTAATTTAACTTTTTCACCCGAAGATGGCACGTCCATCAATCTGTGTGTAACTACCACCATCTTTGATATATAGGTTTTAATATGCATACATCTTCACAAAGAGATGGAAAAGGCTAAGTGTTCCCTTTGGGTTAAAACAAAAGGAGGACTCTGGTCTTTTTAGAAGGAGCCAGCGCTGCTTAAAATTATCGTAGTGGCTTCTGTAGGACACTTGTGTGGGCAGGTTTCCCGACTTTTAGCAGCTGACTGTAGGGTAGCAACATGAGTTAGTTATATTTCCAAACCACAGATACTCAATGAGATCTCCTTACTTTCTCAACTTGAAACTGGAATGATTTAGCTGTGTCTCCTGTATTTCTTTAATGCATAATCTACAAATATTAGATTTTTTTTTAAAATTACTGAGAATTGTTTGCACTTAAGGTATCCTTATTTAAGAGGCTAGACTCCTAAAATTTTTAGGAATAAGGGGTTGAAGTGCAGTAGTTACTGCAAGTTTGTTGCATTTTGAGGGCAATTCTCTTGAAATCGTTTAGTTCAGAAATAGAAAGAAAGTACATTGTAGAGGTGCATTGGGCAGACCGCTGGCAAGTTTATCAACGCTTACAGGAGCTAAATATTTCCTGTTGGTGTGAGACTAACCAGCCATTGAAAGTTGAAATTGGCAGTCCTATAGCAGCTGTTCAACTTTGGAGCGTGATGTGGCGATTCACTGCCTCCCGTCAAGACCTGATTTGGTCTCTTGAAAACTGCTGGCAAAGCCGATATCAACAGTTCTAATTAGCGGCTTGCACTGCTGAGATTGTCTAGCTAAATTACTTGTTTTAGTTACAAATAATAGGTCAACAACATGAGTGAATCCTACAGTACGGAAGTATCAGAATTTTGCCTTGAGGGAAGGTTTCTTGATTTTGATGTCAAGAACGGCTACAAGCTCAAAGGCTTGCTGCTGCGAACCGTTGAAGGTGAATGCTATGTTAAACTGGCTAAACATTTACGTGCTGCTTTTGACTTGCAGTTACCACTAGGTACTTGGCTACAAATTACAGGCACAAAAAAGCATAATCTAAAAAATGGCAAGGTTACACTCAAAGCTGAGCGTGTGATGGCGGCGCAATTGGAGAGTGGGAGAATTTCGTCCCACCACACAAACCCCGCTTATCCGCCACAGGAATTACTATCAATTAATAATGACAAAGCAAAACCAGCTAAGACTAAGGCGACAATTTTGGTATGTCAAAAGTCTGATTGCATGAAACGTGGTGGCAAAGCAGTTTGTCGGGCGTTAGAAGCAGCTTTGAGCGATCGCGGTTTGGAAGATCAGGTAACTATCAAAGGCACTGGCTGCATGAAAAACTGCAAAGCTGGACCCAACCTAGTTATGCCAGACAAAAGCCGCTATAGCCAGATTCAGGCTACACAGGTCTCCAAACTTATGGACAAGCATTTTCCTGACAAGAGTCTAGAACAGATTCCAGATAACTCCAGGGAAGTAAGAATTGTCTATAGCAAGCTTTGCTGAACCTACTAGCTAAGTCTCATTGTTTAATGAGAAAATTTAATAACAAGTATTTTTCTGTTGTTCTCCTAATGCGACTTTGTAAAAAATGGAGCAAAATTAGGCGATAATCCTCATATAAACATGAAAGAACTGAGTGACACAAAGTGGAAGTGGTTTGAAAATATATTTTCTGAGGTGGCATCTAAATGTGGCGAAGGAATGCCTCTGCCACCATATGGTCATGTATTAATCTGTTTGTTATACATTCCAATAACAAAAGCCCCTTTTATTTATGAAAGGGGCTTTTGCGTGTATTAAAAAACCTGGCATCGAGCTATTTTTGCGTAGGGCAACCCCTAAACTATCGTTGCCGCAGCAGCGTTTCACGTCTGAGTTCGGGAAGGGTTCAGTGTGGTTCCACCGCGCAATAGACACCAGGAAAGAGT